>Ga0247841_10000078_pt1 | contig 239854 bp, 213 predicted proteins | sample LaCruzMarch2015__2_FD_192410 | JGI IMG/M metagenome (GOLD analysis project Ga0247841, IMG submission 192410) | Freshwater microbial communities from meromictic Lake La Cruz, Castile-La Mancha, Spain - LaCruzMarch2015_18m | ecosystem: Environmental > Aquatic > Freshwater > Lake | place: Spain... | reverse complement strand
TTATATCCTTCGATACTTACGATACTATTACTTAAGGGCATGTATAACCTCCTTGGTACTCTTGGCTTCTAATCAATACCAATTATACCAAATGTTATGCACGCCCCCTTAAATGATGGAGAACCAAAAATTTATTAAAGATAAAAATATTCCTGGTGTAGATATTAGTGCTCTATTTGTTCCTGCTAACCCCCAGGGAGTTAATGCAACAGAAAAGAATTTGACGATTTTACCCGCCGAAACTATAGAAGATTACAAAACAATTGTTGATGTTAAAAAAGAGATGAGCCTTCTTCGTAAGACCCAGGTTGCGCTGGTTGCACTATATCTTCCGGGGCTCGTAACAGTGCCTGTGCAAATTGCATCTAACGTGGCGTTGTCTAAAATAGTTAACTTTGTGATATCAGCAGCCTTATCAGGAGCGACGTATGAAGGGCTCACTGCTTTGGAAGCGAAAACACGTAATTCAAACAAGAACCCAAATAAATTTTATTTTGATAATGTTTTTTCCGTCGATAAGGCCGTTAATTTTGATAAAAAGATATCATTATATGAAGTTGCAGGACATCTGCAATACGTTTTTATACATGGTCACAACGCTTATAAAAGCTGTATGATGTGCCATGGGGAATAATATTACAGGTGCAACAGTGAAAACAATAAAACTATTCATCCTATTAATTGCATTAATTTTAAGCCCACGAACGTATGCACAGCAAATTTCAGTTTCTGAGCAAGAGCTTGATACTTTTACAAAAGAGTTTGAAACAGTTCGTAGCTGGCATGTTCAGCAAGATCGAACAAAAGAAGTTTTTATAGTGTCTGGGTTGTGGGTTCTTGGTGCAGGAGCAGGAATATCTCTTTTTAGTTCTATTCCAGAGCTAGAGGCCGCATTGGTTTTAATTAAAGCAAACATTGCATATTATAAATTTCACCAGGCTCATTATCCTTACGGTGCTGTTGGTAGTTATTGTAAAATACGAGACAATGTTGTTAAGAGCATTCTCGATAAAGGAGGCAAGACAAGGAAGTGTTTCCAAAAGTTCGGAGGTATTGTTTCAATCGTTGGTGGAACGATTATTCTGGCCTCTGTAATATATGATGATTTTGATAATGAAGATGAAGAAATTTTAAACAAAAAAATAGAAGAAAAAGCTTACCTGAATCGTCTTTTAAAATCTCAGGGAGAGGTTTCTGCCAAAGATCTTATGAAAGTTTATCTTAATCTTAATAAGGAAGATAGATCACTGATTGAACAATTTTATCAGTTAATACTTGAATATAACGAAAAAAAACAATAAATTTAATAAGTTATCTTGTCGTGTTTTTTTTCATCAATTAGTTGCCTTAATGAGTATTATGTGGTATAATATTAAACTAGCTATCATGGTATAGTTATGAGGGGGGATGGGATGATTAGAAATTTAATAATAATACCATTATTGGTTCTATTCATAAATTCATGCGTCACGAAGCTTTCTCCACTTGATAACAACTCTAACGAAAATGAGAATACCCAAAAAGTAGCAACGCCTATATTTGATATCGCGGAGGGAAGTTTTACCACCGACCAAGTGATTAGTATTAGTTGTGAAACAGCTGATGCGACGATCTATTATACTACCGACGGCAGCGAACCTACATCGTCTTCAGATGTCTATTTGGTTCCAATAGCTGTTGCGGGGAACGGAACAGTAAAGAATATAAAAACATTTGCTGCTAAAGCAGATATGCAAGACAGCGATGTTGCAAGTGCAACATATTCTATAGTTTATGAACAGCTTAGCTCTCCTACACTTGATCCTGCGAGTGGAAGTTTTTCTGTAAATATAACTGTAGCTATAGCTGCTGATGTTGGTGCAACAATTTATTACACTACAGATGGTAATGATCCCACAATAGCATCACTTGTTTATTCAACGCCTATAAGTGTAAGTGGAAACGGGACAGAAATGACCATAAAGGCGATTGCTGTTAAGGAGGGAAAGATCGATAGTGTTGTTGCAAGTGAAGATTATACTATAAATTATGCGAAAGTCTCTACTCCTGCCATAAGTCCAGTAGCGGCGACATATAACAACGATCAAAGTGTAACGATCACATGTCTAACAGATGGGGCTGCTATTTATTACACAACAAATGGAGATACTCCTACAAGTTCTTCTACTCTTTATACAGTGGCGTTCACAGTCTCTACTAATACTACTGTAAAAGCAATAGCGTTAAAGAATCAAATGGAAGATAGCGACGTTGCTCAAAATGCTTACGTTTTTGCTGTTGCAACACCAGCAATAAGTCCTGCGAGTGGAAGTATCGCATCAGGAACAACGGTTACAATTACCTCTACAACAAGTGGAGCAAGTATTTATTACACAACTGATGGTTCTACACCGACCGTATTAAGTACACTATACAACCCAAGTAGTAAGCCAACATTGTCCTCAGATTTAACGTTAACCGCGAAAGCGTTTAAGACAAATTACGCGGATTCAAGTACCGCGTCAGCGACATATACTGTCTATACTCCAATATACGTTGCGGGTAGTTTTACGTCTTATAATGACGGTTCTGCTCACAGTATTGGTTATGTAGCAAAATTAGGCTCCGATGGAACTTTTGATACTGCCTTTAAGAATGGCACAGGAACGGGCTTTAATAGCGCGATCTATGCACTGGCCCTCCAAAGTGATGGGAAAATGTTGGTGGGAGGACTTTTTAATGGTTACAGTGACGACGAATCTTCTTCTGTTTATTATGATGTTCGACAGATAGCAAGAATAAACACCGACGGAACTTGTGATACAACCTTTGTTGGCTCGGGCTCGTATGAAGGGTTCAATTCTCTAGTAGGCACAATCGCTCTTCAGGCTGATGGAAAGGTCTTGGCGGGCGGGACTTTTACATCTTATGATAAGGGTGGTTCAACCACTACTGTTGGTAAAATCGCAAGATTGAACACCGATGGAGCAATTGATTCCTCGTTTAATAGTGGGGGAACAGGTTTTAATGGAGAGGTCCTTGTTATCGTCGTCCAAAGTGATGGAAAGATATTGGTTGGAGGGAATTTTACATCTTATAATGATGGTACAGCCCACGCCGTTGGTTATATAGCAAGATTAACCAGTACAGGTACTTTAGATACAACATTTAATAGTACAGGAACAGGCTTCGATGGCAGGGTTCTTAAATTAGTTCTGCAGGCTGATGGGAAAATATTAGCTGTAGGGCGTCATTCTTCTTATAATGATGGCACAGACCACGCCGTTGGTTTCATAGCAAGATTAACCAGTACAGGTACTTTAGATACAACGTTTAATAGCACAGGAATAGGTTTTGATAATTGGGCTTTTTCAATTGCTGTTCAGACTGATGGAAAGATATTAGTAGTAGGAATGTTTACCGCATATAATGATGGCACAGACCACACCGTTGGTTTCATAGCAAGATTAACCAGTACAGGTACTTTAGATACAACATTCAACAGTGGAGGAACAGGTTTTAATAACAGCTATATTTATTCAATAGCAGTTCAAAGTGATGGAAAGATATTGGTTGGAGGCAAGTTCACGTCTTATAATGATGGCACAGACCACGTTGTTGGTAGGATAATCAGATTAACTACCAGTGGGGTAATGGACAACACCTTTAATAACGCAGGAACAGGCTTTAGTTCTGACGTAAGGGCAATAGCTTTTTAAAACGTGATGTGCTATATATACAGCTCCCAAAACCTTTAACTGTGGAGTTGTTGAGTGAGAAGCATAATATTTAAGAGAGTTTTCTTTTCTTTTTTTATAGCAAATGTTGTCTTTGGATATGGGTCGGTAGGGCATAAGACTATTGCCTATATTGCGGAGGATAATTTAAAGCCTGAGGCTAAACAAAAGGTCCTTGCGATATTGGGAGTCTCGGACTTGTCATCTATTGCAGCCTGGGCCGATGGGATAAGAGGGCAGAGACCGGAGACCTCTGGTTGGCACTACGTCGATATAGATGTAAGAACAGATCAGACGGTTGACACTATTTCAAATTATTGTGTGAACGATAACTGTGTCGTCAATCAAGTTAAAAAGGAAATTGAAGAGCTAAAAATAGCAGAAAAAGACGGTACGCTAGATGACGCTGTAAGAGAAAACTTGAAATTCCTTATTCATTTTGTTGGTGATTTGCATCAGCCTCTACATTGTTCTAACGACGATGATTGGGGCGGGAACGGCAAAACAGTTTTGTTATTTGATCCGGATGGTGGAGGTCAGGGGACAGAGGGTAATTTACATGCGATATGGGATCATCTTATTGAAGACTACACCGTAGAAGATTCGCAAGAATTAGCCTGCCAACTTGAAAGCAGTATAACAAAAGATAAAGAGGAAGAATGGGTGTTAGGTACAGTGGAAAGCTGGGCGTTTGATGCATATAAAATAGCTAGGGACAAAATATATCCTGGATTTACTCCAGGCCCTACTCCAACAGACACCGTCGTAGCGTTAAGTAGGGATTATTATAGTGAGATGCGTCCCATAGAAGATGAGCTGATGGAAAAAGCAGGGATAAGACTTGCGAATATTTTAAACAATATTTATTTCCCGCAAACACAATCTGTTGAAACAGTTAGTGAAACGGCCAAGGTTTTCCCAACTCTTTTTTGTACAGAAACAGAGGCTGTGTTAGTCAATACTTCTGCTTCTGAAAGCAATATTCGCATAAAAGTACATAATTTAATGGGGAAAACAGTGCTTGAAACAAAGGTAGTGTCTGTTCCTGCGAATAGTTCTCTTCATGTGTCGCTTGATTTTGCTAATGTAGATAACGGTGTTTATTTTGTGAGTATCTATGACGGTAAAGCTAAGCCTAAAACTATCAAAATAGTAAAAAATAAAACTCAGTAATTTAAGAAAAAGAAGCTAAAAGCATTTTGAGGATTGTCTGGACCGGCAGCGTCACGATTTTTGTCTGATAGTCGGATGTCGCATATGGGATAATAAGGTTATTACCGTGGACCATAGCACCGCATGAATAGACAACATTTGGAATATAACCGGAACGTTCATTTTCATTCCAGCGAATAAGAGGCTCGTTCAATCGTCCGATTATGCGAGAGGGATCTTTGCGGTCAAGCAGGATTGCCCCAATCGAATATTGGCGTAAAGGGCCAACGCCATGAGTAAGAAGTATCCACCCCTTTTCAGTCTCGATAGGAGAACCACAATTCCCCATTTTTAAGAGTTCCCACGAATATTTAGGTTCCAAAAGAAGAATGGTTTCATGCCAGAAATGAATATCATCTGAGTACATAAGGAAAAGATTTTCTCCGTCGTTTCGCGAGATCATGGCGTAGCGACCGTTTATCTTATGTGGGAACAAGGCCATCCCTTTATTTACTGCTGCCTTGCCATTTAGAGTGATCATTTTGAAATGCACAAAATCTTCTGTTTCCATCACCTGAGGAAGGGTATTTTTTCCATCGTACGCTGTATAAGTAGCATAGTATTTCCTTTTCCCATCGTCGTCTATAAAAAGAACAAATCTTGCATCTTCTATGCCATTTTGTTCGCTAGGGGAGAGGGGAAAAAGGACTCGTTCACAAAGAGGAGTTTGCTGGTCAAAGTTAGCTTCATAATTGCATTGTGCAAGCCACAGGATTTTATCACACACAAGCTTATCTTGATCTGTGAGATCATTACTTGCTGTGTATAATTTAATTTTTTTCTGCAACTCCATCATAGTAAATTCATTTGGCAGCGAGTCCGTAATACGACTTGAACAGTCATTTTGTAACTCTATTTCGTGTAATTTCCGCACAAAGCATCCCTTGTCATAAAATGCATTTGGTTCCAGGTTGGCGGTGGAAGCAAAGTCAGACCCCTTCTCGATTGACACATGGCCCTCTAGATCAATTAATCCCGAACGAAAAGTCAGCGAAGAAATATGTCCTTCACCAGTCGCTCGTAGGGAAAGAATAAAACGCAGTGAACCAGAGGAAACTTTGGATTGATCGGGATGCGGAATAATAGAAGGATTAAAAAGAGCGGAAGATTCATACGAATATTCAGAAAAAAAATACGATCCTATGAGTAGTCGCTGTACACGAGAAGGTGAAAAACCAGAAGGCATAACCGCCTGTATAATTTCAAATTGACGTTCTAAAAGAACCTCAAAATGATGGTGTCGTATAGAAAAAGAGTTTAATGTTCTCTTCAATTCTTTTTTTGCTTCAGATTCATCCAACGCCATTATGCGCGAGATAATCTTTTCAATTTGTGATTGATTGGCAGGTATGCACGACCTCAACAAAACACGATTATTGTCTGGTTTCAAAATTATTCCAGCATCATTTAGTATAGACATTTTCCTCCAATAGGTTCTTTCAAAGAACAGGCTATTCCAGATTTTCTATTTCATACTCTTCGTTTATTGCCAATTGTGCGAGTAAAAAAGACACCGTGCTTTCTGCACCCTGATTCATGCTTATTGCTCCCTGCATGAGACCGTCGGAGCAGCCCTTTGATTCTATGTCATACATTGGTACGCCACAATCGTTCTCGCCAAGGAACCAGTCAAATGCGTTCTTCATCTTTATCAGATACTCTTTATCCTTTGTTACTTTATAGGCTGACTGCATGGCAAGCACTACTGCGGTCGCATCTATCGGTTGCTGATCAAACTGTGCTTTTTTCTTGCCTTTTGTATACCAGCCATTGTTACCTATTATCGAAAGCATACCTCCTTTAAAAACATTTCTTTCTAGGAAAGATAAAGATTCTTTTGCGACTTCAAGTATTTTTTCATCCTTTAGAACGCTAAAGGAGTGGAATAAAGCCATCGGTATTATAGCGTTGTCGTAACATAATATTTCTTCGAACCATTTCCAGTCCCCATCGGAGTTCCTGTAATATGCCTCTAAAATATCTTTTGTAACATTTTTGAGCAAATCAAGTGCGCGTTGGTCCGAACCAAAAACTCGAAGATAGCATGCAAGTCCCATGGCAGAAAAAGCTTTACCACGTAGATTTAATTTTGGTATTATTCTAAAAGAGTTGATGATCATGTCCGAAGAAAAAGACCTTAGCGTTTCATTTGAAGTTCTCCATGCCAGAAAACCAAGTGCCCATATTGCTCTACCATTTGAATCATCGGAACCTTCTTCTTCCATGTGGGCACGCGTATAGCTGAAAAAATTTGCAAACCCACCACTTTCCCTCTGCATATATTTCACAAAACTACAATACGTCGTCAAAAGCTCTTTTGCCTGCTCGTCCTTGAATAAAAATACAGCCCATGTTGCTACCATCAAAGCTCTAGCATTATCGTCTAAACAATAACCTGTGCTCCTTTCGGGTATTATATATTTTGCATGTTGTATTATTCCTGTATCATCCGTCAGTCTTTTGAGATGTTTTAGATCAAAAGGTGGTATTCTCATGATGACGGAAGATTTTGAATACTTAAACATATCTTCTTTTTTATAAGAAGATACTTTTGAAAATAGAGAGGCATATTGGGACGAAACTATATCCCAAGTCATTCGCCGACCATAATCGTAAGTTTTTTTCTGTAGAGCTTTAAGTTTCTTCTCGTTATGCAGAAGCTCATACAATATAGATGAGAGTTTTTTTGAATCATTAAAATCAAAAAGAAGTCCTCTCCCTTCTGCCAGCAATTCTTCTGCATGCCAATAAGGAGTAGAAATTATAGCGTTGCCAGCACCCATAGCGTATGAAAGAGTCCCGCTTACTGCCTGTGCCTTGTTCAAATATGGAGTTACATAAATGTCCGAAGCCTGAAGCCATGCATATAACTCCTCTATTGAGACAAATCTCTCGTCAAAGAGAACGTAAGGTTTTAATTTTAGTTTTTCTACCAGCCTTACCAGACTCTCTCTGTATTTGTCTCCGTGCTCCTTATATACGTGAGGATGTGTTTTTCCAAGAACGACATACGTAATATCCGGAAAGTTTTGTATTAGAGCAGGAAGGGCATTTATAACTGTTTCTATGCCTTTGTTCGGCGACAGAAGACCAAAAGTAAGTATCATCTTTTTGCCTTCCAATTTAAATCGTTTTTTGAAACGCGAAGAATCTATTAGTGAAAAGTTTGGTGTTCCATGTAGTATTATCTCTATTTTATCCTCGGGGACATCATATATATCCCTAAGCATCTCTTTCGATTTACTACTCATAACAACTAACTTTGCAGAGCGTTTTGCTATTTCTATTATAATTCTTTTCTGGTTCGGGCGGGGAGCCATAAGTACTGTGTGGAAAGTGGTCACAAGCGGTATTGCAAGCCTAGAAAGCAAAGAGAGTATATATTCTCCGTCTTCTCCTCCAAATATCCCAAACTCATGTTGGAGACATGCAACCTGTGCGTTGCTGGTATTAATAATATTGGCAGCGTCTAGATAATCTTTTGGTTTTGACTGGTTTATAGAGAAAAGAACCTTAGATGGATAATCGTAAGACTTCTCTTCATCGTTCATAGCTATAGAGAAGATGTTTGATTTACTTGAAAATTGTTTTTCTACAGACGTCAAAAGGTCGCTCGTAAATGTTGCGATCCCGCATATCCTAGGGAGATAATTGCCAATAAAAGCTATGTTGCAGTGTTTTTTATATCCGAACAAATTACCTCCTATCGGCGTATACAACCCAACACTTATACACTACTATCACGTTTTACGTCAATAATCCATAAAAGGACATCTTGCTTTCAGAACAGAAATGATAAAAAGCCCTCGGAAGTTTTTTCAGCTTTTCGGATATCTAATCTTGGTGCCCGGAGCGAGATTCGAACTCGCATGATTTCTCACTAGACCCTGAACCTAGCGTGTCTACCAATTTCACCATCCGGGCTACGATGCTGAGTAAGTTGTTGTTGATACTACTGGGTTACAAGCTATAATACCACTAAACAAAGATTTATGGAGCACTTTTTATGGATCATCTGGAGCAACTAAAAAAACGTGGTTATGTTTATCAAATAAGCGATGACAAGGCCGTTAGTGATATTTTAAAGAACCCAAAAGGCAAAGCTTTTTACATAGGTTTTGATCCTACAGCGGACAGTCTTCATGTGGGTAGTATGTTTGCGCTTATGACCGTTTCGCATCTTGCAAAAGCCGGTCTTACTCCAATAATAGTTCTTGGTGGTGGCACTGGATTAGTTGGTGATCCGAGTGGCAAAACAGAGATGCGTAACATGCTCAGCGAGGATATTGCTAAAAATAATCTTAAGGCGATAGAAACTCAGATAAGAAAAATAATTCCAAAAAGTCCTGAACCGATATTTGTTAACAACGCTGACTGGCTTGCTCCACTTAATTTTATAGAGTTTTTGCGTGACGTTGGAAAGCATTTTAGCATTAACAGAATGTTGACTCAGGATTGTGTGAAAGGAAGATTAGAGAAGGGCGGACTTACATATTTGGAATTTAGTTACATGCTGCTACAGGCGTATGATTTTGTTTACCTGAATAAAAACAAAAATTGTGTGCTACAGATTGGTGGAGCCGACCAATGGGGTAACATGATAATGGGAATGGATCTTGCAAGAAGAATAAATACCAGCGACGTTCATTGCTTTACTTTTGAACTTATGATGACTGCTGCTGGCGAAAAAATGGGAAAATCCGCTAAAGGAGCAATATGGCTTGATGCGGAAAAAACATCTCCTTATGAATATTATCAATTCTGGATCAACGTGGACGATAGGGACGTTAAAAGATTTTTGTATTGTTACACATACATTCCGGAAGATGAAATAGAAAAGTTGGTTAAGGAAACGGATATAAGAGAACTTAAAAAGTTGTTGGCATTTGAAACCACAAAAATAATGCATGGTGAGGGAGAGGCAATAAAAGCGTGCGACGCCAGTGCGGCTCTTTTTAGCGGCGATGCATCCAAAATAGAAGGCATTCCTACAGTTGAACTTAAAAGTACTACAATAAATAGCGGAATGAATATTGTCGATTTTATGGTCGAAACAAAACTGGTTGCTTCAAAGGGCGAAGCCCGTCGATTAATTACAGGTGGCGGTGCATATTTGAATGAAGAAAAAATAACAGCAATGGATAAGGTCGTCAATTCCACTGATATAAAAGACAACTCAATAATGCTCCGCTCCGGAAAGAAGACATACCTTAAAGTTATCGTTAAATAAAAAATAAATTAAAGCTCAGTTTAGGCTTTTTAAGTCATTGTCGTAGAGAGCGAACCAGTCTTAGGTTCGATGACGTTAAAAGCATCTGTTTAACGATAGTTAGCCCGGACAGGGCTAACCAATGAGACACAGCGAACCTCTAGACTGGTAGCGAACGAAGACCATGACTTAAAAAGCCTAAACTGAGCTTTTTATTTTTTATATTAGAATTGGAAACTGAACTGGAAATCATATCTTCTATTCGACTGGCGTCTACCATCCGTACTGTAATAAGTTGCAGTATTGGTAGCATACGTCGCAAAATCGCATTCAAGTATGTAATATTTTATTCCTACTCCTGCAGACCAATACATCTGGCTCATTCCTGCTCTTAGGTACAGCAACCTTGGAAATTGTAATTCTGTTCCAAAATGCATTATATCAGAAAAGCTTGATTCGCTTTTTGTAAGTGATTTTATAATGTCCAGATTCGTTCTCCATGCTATTCCAGCACCGACGTTCTTGACTTTGATGCCGACTCCAATGTCTGCTCTTGCAGGAAGTATCGGTGGGCGACCATTGTCACTGCCTTTAGATATTCTTGGATCTAGACCGAATGGAGTTGCAAGGTCTAGTGCGGCAGCTCCAATATTAAAATCATATGTATCATGTGGCAAAGTATATTGCGTACCAACGTCAAACGAAAGTGCCAACCCTTCTTTTACCTGTGACGTGGCAACAGGTTTTATTCCTTCGTTCTCAAGTTGTGTCATAGTGAAGTTCCCAAAACGTCCACTTCTGTATGCGACTTTTCCTGTTCCTCCAAACCTTAAATGGTTATTTAAGAACCCTCGTCCGTAAGTTAACTGTAAGGTTAAGTCAGCTGCGGAAAAGACATCTGTATTAGGAACGGCAGCACTATCATAGGCTGTGTCCATTGTGCCTCTGGATATAAAAGCGATAGCGTATGATTTTGTTACGTAAGTAGTAAGAAAAGAAACTCTGGTTCTTATGTTTTGTCCTTTGAGCGCCTCAGCGTCCGCAGGATCTGTTATTACCCATTTATCCCTGTACCCAAAAAAAGCCGTTAAGTTGTCCGTAATGCTGTTAGAACCCTCAAGTTGGAATTCAAAATTTAATATTGGCACCTCTATTAAAGGTAATCCAGCGGGGTTAACAAAGATAACGTTGTAGTCATCTACGTCAGCAACCATTGCTCCTCCGCGACCAAGCCATCTTGCAGAGGTATAAACGCCCTGTTGTTCCATAGGGGCTGCGTTAACAGAGGAACATATAAGTATAAACACTACTAATGACAGCAATTTCCTTAGCATTAGCATAATTATAGCGGAAAGCTTTCAAGTGTGTTAGTTATATTTTTGAGATGCCAGAGAACTCAAAAAAAGTCTTCTATGCGCTTACGAATCCGCTTTCATGCCTTCTTTATGCAAGAGAGCTTGTTAGGTCGGTGAATGGCTCGAATATTCACGTTATTTTACCTAAACATATAGAACCATCAAAGTTTGAATATCTTTTGCTTAAGGACGCTGAATATTTTAACGGAATAACCGTACAGGGAATTTCTACTTTTCCACGCATGATATTGGCGTCTAAAGGATATTTTAATCTACCTAAAAGAGTGGATCAAATAGCCTTGCTGGAACATTTTCATAAGAGTTTACCAAAGGGACTTGCCAGGCCGCTTTTGAACGCAGTCCTGGAATTAAAGCATGCAGATTTTGAACATGATTATCTTAATGACCTTCTTGAAAAGAGAAAGGACAAAGAAGGAGCAATACTACTGGACGTGTTCAAGGAGTATAACTCTTTTTTAAGAAAGACAGATGTATTTGATGATGCTGACACCAAAGCTTTTTTTGTTAATGAGGTTTTAAATCCGGCTTCAAATATAATTTCGGAAAACGAAGTTTTTATTTTTGCGGGGTTCCACGAATTATCATCTTATGATCTTGATATTATAAAGACAGTCTCTAAAAAGGCCGCTAAGACTTTTGTGGTCTCCCCAAATATTCTTGATACGGAGTTGGAATACAGCAAACTTTTATCAGAGAGTTTTACCTCTATGGGTTTTAGTATGGTCAGAATAAATGATGACCGCAAGACCAAGGTAACTGTACACGAGTTCAATAATATTAACGAAGAAGCTTTTTATGTCTCCAATGCAATTAAGGACGGGACTGTTTATGCTGTGAGTAATGTAGATAGTTATTACTCGCTGTTTCGCTATCATCAGGGTGTAGATGCTGTTTCCATAAATGCAGCAATGAGGCTTGACAGGTCCTCATACCTTACAATGATAAGTACCGTTCTGCTGCTTAATGAAAGGAGCTGGATGTATAGCGATGTAATCAAACTTTTGCACTTTACACCTTTCTGGAAAGATCAGGAAGCTGTGCTTAAATTAGTCGATGTTGCCCACGAACGCTTAACTCTTCCAAGAAGTTTTACTGCCTGGAAGCTTTTGGCAGAAGAACAAAATAATACAGAGGTTAAGGACTTCTTTAACTATATACATGAAAAGATACCTGCAAAGGCGTTACCACTGAATTTTGAAAGAACACTAAAAAAATTCTTTAATAACGAGGGTGATCTTGAATGCGACAGTATATTAAATCTTGTTTCAAGAGTTGTTGAGTGCCTTGAACCACAGGAAATAACCTCTGCAACATTTGTGAGGAAACTATATCACCATGCGGAAGAGAACTACGTTGCAAAAGGTCCTTATGTATTTAAGCCGCTTAACGTAACACTGGCCAGCCTTGCTGCCGGGAATATTTCGGAGAACGTCTGGTTCGTCGGAATGAACCAGGATGCATTTTCCGGCATCGCCAAAGAAGATGTTGTTATGAACGACGAACTTGTTTTGGCTTTTAGACATGAAGGATTTTTACTTGCGACTTCGCGTGAAAGCTCCGCAATAGCGTCTAAAATCATAAGGGACGCTTCTGCTAACTCAAGTGTTTCATCTTTAAAGAACATTGGTGCGGTCGCAGATCTTTTTAAGGGTGTAGAGCCGATAAAACATGAAAAACAGAATTGGAACGTATTAAATGGAGCGGTAAGTGAATTAAAGCCTAAGGAGATAGAATTAAAAGAACATAAGTTCCCTCGTCTTAGCGCTTCATTAATTAAAGCATATTTAGAGTGTCCGTATGTTTGTATGGCTCAAAGAATATTGAAGACGGAAAAAGAGGACCTTCGTGATCTTTCATTAAATCCTAAGGATGCAGGTAATCTATTGCACAAGGCATTGGAATTACTTTTGCCACAGGCGTTAAAGAATATAGAACTTAATATAGAGGCTGAACTTAATAAAATATTGGAGCAGGACTTTGTCGAACTTTTAAGACATCCTTTGAAGAATGTTTTTATAAAATATTATTCTTCTGTAGTTGAGAACATACTTAGAGAAGAAGTTGTGTTCATGAAAGAACATAAACTCGAGATATTTGATAGAACGGAATCAGAATTCAAGGTTGTTCTTGATATAGATGAAGGTGTTTCGGTTAAAGGTAAAATAGACAGGATAGACGTAGATAAGGCCAATAAGAAACTTTATGTGGCTGATTATAAAACCTCTCAGATACCGACAGGCACCAGTATAAAGAGTGGAGAAGACATTCAACTTGCTGTTTACATAATGGCTATGGCCCAAAAACAGCCTGATTTTGATTATGACGGCTACTATATAAGCATAAAAGACCTTAAGCATAGCCCTGCGGGTTTGCTCTCGCTGGATAAGGCAAAGGAATATTTCTCCATACATGGCCTTAATGCAATAAAGGGAATTAAGAATGGTGTTTTTTCTCCTGCTCCAATGGATATGAATACCTGTGAAAAATGTAATTACAGGAGGTGCTGTGGAACTGTCTAAGCCTAACATAAAGCTCATTAGCGCCTCTGCTGGTACAGGTAAAACGTATACCCTTATTCAGGAAATAAGCAGGGTGCTGGAAACTACGTCCCCTAAAAAAGTAGTTGCCATAACTTTTACAAGAGCAGCCACCAGGGACATAAGAAGCAAGGTACACGAAAAATTCGTTAACTCGGGCGTTAAGGACCTGGATGATCTTTCTATAAGTACCATACACGGATTTTTTACAGGCATACTTAGAGAGCAGTCGTTATATTTTAAACACAGTACCAACTTTAATATATTAGAGGACTTTGATGATAAGTCCCTGTTCAATGATGTTGCAACAGGCCTGTTACTTACAAAGGTATCCGATCCTGTGTTTGAACAGTTCTTTGCAGAGTATGATCTTGAGAACGTTGTTGAGATGCTGCAAAAACTTGAATCAGGCTATTCTACAGTAAGAAATAAATTAAAGACGGATATTAAAGAACTTATAGAAGAAGAAAGACGTGCAGAATATGAAAAGTTCAAGAAACTTTTTCCTGAGGATTTTAAAGAGGCGGTAGCAGCTCCTATAATTAATTTTAAAGGTGATGAAAAGGATAAAGTAGAACTGTTGCGCAGGACCGTTGTTCCGATAGTTTCAAGGCTTGCTCCGGCAAAAGACCTTCACTCCTTTTATAACACGGTCTCTATATTGAGAAGTCTTCCGGAGAAGTGCTCGGCCGGCAACAGCGGCAGTGCAAAGTTCTGGGATGCGGATGAACTTTCAAAAGTTAAGACTGCATTAAAGACGCTTCATGAACTAAGAAAAGAGGTTGTAGAGACCTGTAGAATGGGAGAGGAATGGGTCGTTCAAGAGGCTGCCAAGAATAGAAAATTATTCTTTGAACTTTTCTTGCAGGTACACACCGCTTATGTACAAAAAAAGAAGGAACTGGATGTTCTTAGCTATAACGATATAGAGCTGTTGACCTATGACCTTGTAACAAAACACCCAAAAGTCGCTGAGTTCTATAAAGAAAAATATGACTATATTTTTGTCGATGAGTTCCAGGATACCAACCTGATGCAAAAGGATGTTCTGTTCAGTATTGCAAAGAACCTATTTCTTGTCGGTGATGCAAAACAGTCCATATACAGGTTCAGGAATGCGGATGTCAGGGTCTTTATAGATACACAAAAGCATTGTTCAAAGGATGAGTTGCAGGAATTAAAGCAGAATAGACGCTGTTTACCGAATATAATTAATTCGGTTAATCACGCTTTTCCTCAGATATTTACAGATGACTATCTTGCTTTTGAACCTTTTAGGGATACGGAACAGGGGCTTGTTCGTTTTATAAATGCACCTTCTGATAATGAACATCATAACTCCTTTAACCATAAATTAGAGGCTCAAATATGTTTCGATATTATAGATAAGGGCGTTACAGGCGGGAAAACATATAAGGACTTTGCGATGTTGTTCAGGTCTTCCGGTCACATGGTGGAATTTGAAAGGATATTCAGGGAAAAAGGTATACCGTTCGTGGTTTACGGCGGTGGAAGCAGGAATGATCTTACAGAAAGTTTAAAGAGCCTGTTTACTGTTATTATCAATCCTTACAATGATTATGCGATGCTTGAAGTATTGAAACAACCGAACTTTTATATGAGTGAAGAAACTCTGTATAAATTAAAGGGCGAAAAAAGGTCTATATGGGAAAGTTTGAATGATCATCCGTTAAAGAAATTCATTCTTGATATGAGAAATAAAAAAGACAAAGGTAGCTTTACAGAGTTCGTTGCGGAAGTCCTTAAGGTATCTAAATTCATTTCGTCAGCGTCTTTGATGTTTACAGGTCAGGAAGAAGGTGCGGCAGAGGCAATATTAAAAGCGGCATACCATGTTGAATCACAGGGCGAGAGCATAGAGTATTTTGTAAAGTTCATCTCATCCATAAGAGAAGAAGAGGTTGGTAAGGAAATAAATGCTGTTAAGCTTATGACCGTGCATGCATCAAAGGGTCTTGAGTTTAACACGGTGTTACTGCCTTGCCTTGACGTAGGTCCTAAACCTGCAAAGCAAAGCATAGTTATTTCCGAGGACGGAGATGTTGCAATAAAACTTGGTGATGATGAAAGTAACAAAAAATTTAACACAGTATTCTATCGCGATATAAAAGAACGTGAAGTGAACGCAGATGTTACAGAATCAAAAAGAGTATTTTACGTTGCTATGACCAGAGCAAAGGATGAGCTGTATTTAATAAGCGATTTTAGTAAGTCAAAAGGACTTGGTGGTAACAGATGGGTGGACTGGGTCGGAGAGATATTTAAGGAAGAGATATCCGATTACGCACTTACAGAAAAAGATATAGTTCCAAATTTAAGAAGAAAGGTCGTTTATACTTTGCCAATGGATATAAAAGAATATGCTGCGCCAAGATTATTCAGACGTTGGACTGTTTCGCAAATAAAAGAAGCTTTAACTAAAAGAGTAGAGGATTTTGAGAACCTGGGAGAACTTGGTCTTGGAAGTCTTGTGCATAGTGCTTTGGAGCACTGGCATGATAAAGACGCTGAACAAGATGTTGCCCCGGTAAAGGCTATTGTGGACGATTTTGCTGCATCTCCTATCGGTAAACAAGTATTATCTGCGGATAATTTTCTAACTGAATATAGTTTTGCCGTTAAAATAGACGGTCACATAGTTTCCGGCAGGATAGACAGGATAAATATCTACGACGATCAAGTTTGGATAATTGATTATAAGACAGGAATAAAACAGGATGAGCTTGAAACATATAAAGCACAGGTTGCCTGCTATTTATATTTTGCAGAAAATAAATTCAAGGGTAAAAAAGTAAAGGGCAGCGTTATAGATGTTGTAGAGTGCAAAGAATATGTTGTCGATGCTAACAGCCGCAGCCTGGTTTTAGGAACTCTTTCTTTATAGCTTCAAATAATTTATCTATCCCGAATTTAACAGGATCTGTTGCGGGAAGTCCTGTCTGCTTTTCGGCTTCTGCTATTGCAAGCTTTGCTTCAGCCTCTGAAAGATCGTGGCAGTTCAAGGATATTCCCAAGACTTTACTCTTGTTAACTATACCGGCCATACTTTCGTATATTTTTATTGCAGTCTTAAGGTCTGGCAAATTGTTGTCGGTGTACCTTACTTTTTTTCTGGTAGGAGCGTGACACAGTATCATCGCATCTGGCGCTCCTCCGTGTATAAGTCCGAGCGTAACAGGTGAGTAGAGTGGAGAGAATAGGGAGCCTTGACCTTCTATGAATAAAATGTCCCTGTCCTGTTCTTTAAGTACAAGTCTTTCCACTGCACCCGGTAAAAAGTCAGAGATAACTCTATCGACTGCGATGCCTTCTCCTTTTACAAGGATACCTATCTGTCCTGTTGCTATAAAGCTTGAATCAAGTCCGTGCTTTAATGCGGCACTATTTAATTCCAGCGTTGTTAACATCTTTCCAATATTACAGTCGGTACCAACGGTCAAAACTCTTTTTGCTTTTGTGTTAAGTACCTTTAGCGACAATAATTCAAGGTCGTCAGGTACGGCTCTTATATTGTAGACCTTTCCCTTGCCATTCTTAAAAACAGTAACAGCCTCTGTAGAGCTTGGATCAACTGCGCCAAGCACTTTTACAACAGGTTCCAATGTGCCGAAGTTTATATGTAACGGATTAAGGACATCTATGCCGTTCTTTATTGCTGTTGTGACCTCATTAAGCCAGCTTGCAGGGACTTTTCCTTCCGGTAACACAAGGCAAATTACCAGAGCATCAACTTTACCGATAGCATCTTTAATACTGTTTATTACTGGAACACCCTGATTAGCGAATACATTAGGCTTTGCTGTGCTATGTGCCGGATCGACCAGCATTACAATATCGTTAGCTCTGTATCTTAATAAAAGAGAAGCCGTTTTGGCATTAAAAATATCTCTAGCGCCTTCTACAAGCAGGGCAAGTTTGGTGTGTTTTCTCATAACGATAATTTATGCCACAGGATTAGCCCTTTTTCTATCTTTTAAAAATAGGCCGTTTGGAAGGTATCGCATTTTGCGATACCTTAATACCGATTTGCGTTAAAAAATAAATTAATCCAAATAGTTTGTAGCTAGGAGTCTAAGATCCTTTTTTAAGTATATGGGCGTAGGAAGTGGATCATCTTCTTATGTTAGCTGACGCTTTAAATATAGTTTGACGTTTGCTAGCACGGACCCTAAGAGTGCTAGCCAATGCAAAGCAGCTAACATTAGAAGATGACCACGACCGGAGACAATACTTAAAAAAGGATCTTAGACTCCTTGCTACTTCTTTTTTCTTTAAACTATTTTTGAATGCAAATTAGTATAAGTTCTAGCGTTCTCTAATTATTTTTATTGAAATATATAGCCAAATCTGTCTTCTTTGGACTCCATATATCTTTGATAAAAAGGCTTTTTTTCAATACTTGCAGGCTTTCTTACCGGTTTTTTGTCTTCGTCTAAAGAACTTGCTCCTGCAAAATACGTTTTTTTAGCCATAAGGTCGTTGCTGTATGTGTTCTCATCTGTTAAAAGTTCTGAATATAGAGGCTGAAGGCTAATGCTTAAAAAGAAAAATACCAAAGTTATTTTTTTCATGTCTTAGTTCCTCCTTTGTCTTGCTTTACTTATCGGAACGTTTAGCCTATAACTTTAATTTAATCATATTTATTTTATGCCAATGATATTGTTTGACCCTTCCCTCCTAACATGTTAACTTTCAACGAGTTTTTACGGAGGTTAGGTTTACATATGAGACAGTCTTACAAAACGTTATTGTTATGGATCGCTTTGTTTTTGGTATTTGTAGCCGTTTTTAACGTGTTCAATACCACTAAGCAAAAGTCCGTGGAGATACCTTTTTCTACGTTCGTTCAAGAGCTTGAAGGCAAAAAGGTAGCTGAAGTCACTTTTCAGGGTGAGCAAAATATAAATGGAAAATACAAACCGGACTATAAGGAAGGCCGTTACTTTAAAACACTTGGTACTACAGGGGCAGAGGCTTTTAAGTTAGTCAGGGATAACGGTATAGTTCCAAACTATCAGGAAGCGGAAAAAACACCGTTGTGGCAGACAATATTGATAAGCTGGGGTCCGGTAATATTTATTTTCGTTCTATTCATAATGTTCATGCGTAATCTTCAGGCTGGTGGCGGAAAGGCCATGAGCTTTGGAAAGAGTAAGGCAAAATTGCTGACAGAAGGAAAGAAAAAATACTCATTTAAAGATGTTGCGGGTGTAGATGAAGCAAAAGAAGAGTTAAAAGAGTTCATCGATTTTTTAAAAGATCCAAAAAAATATACCAAACTTGGTGGAAGAATACCTAAAGGCGTTCTTCTTGTCGGTGCTCCTGGAACAGGAAAGACCTTGCTTGCAAAAGCAGTCGCTGGCGAGGCTGGCGTTCCTTTCTTTAGTATAAGCGGCTCGGACTTTGTCGAAATGTTCGTGGGCGTTGGGGCAAGCAGAGTAAGGGATCTTTTTGAGCAGGGCAAAAAAAATGCACCGTGCATAATCTTTATAGATGAAATAGATGCTGTTGGACGTCATCGTGGAGCAGGCCTTGGTGGAGGACACGACGAAAGAGAACAGACCTTGAACCAGTTACTTGTAGAAATGGACGGCTTTGAGTCCAATGATGGCGTAATACTTATGGCTGCAACCAACAGACCGGACGTTCTTGATCCGGCGCTGTTAAGACCAGGAAGGTTTGACAGACGAGTTATAGTGAACCGTCCGGACGTTCGTGGAAGAAAACAGATATTGGAAGTTCACTCCAAAGAAATGCCGCTTGATGGCGACGTTAATTTTGAGATCATAGCAAAGGGAACTCCGGGTTTTACAGGAGCCGACCTTGAAAGCTTGATGAATGAAGCTGCTCTTTTGGCTGCAAGGGATGAAAAGAAAGTTGTTTCTATGCACGACGTAGAAAGGGCAAAAGATAAAGTCCTTATGGGTGTTGCAAGAAAAAGCATGATCATAAATGATGACGAAAAGAAAATAACGGCAGTGCATGAAGCAGGTCATACTCTGGTAGCAAAACTGACTCCGGAATCCGACCCTGTGCATAAAGTTACTATAATACCTCACGGTATGGCGATGGGTGTTACTCAGACCCTGCCGGAAGATGACAGGAATATCCTAAAGAAAGAAAAGGCGCTGGCAGAACTTATAGTTCTTATGGGCGGACGCGTTGCAGAAGAAGTTATTCTTAACACTAAGACCTCTGGAGCAAGCAACGATATAGACAGAGCAACAGAGATTGCCAGAAGAATGGTTTGCAGCTGGGGCATGAGCGACAAACTTGGACCTTTAAAATGGGGACACGATAACGAACCTATTTTCCTTGGTAAGGAATTTGCCGCTGCAAAGAACTACAGCGAAGAAACATCCAAACAGATAGATGCGGAAGTTTTTGAAATCGTTATGAAAGCGTATCGCGACGCAACGGTGCTTATTACAAAGAACAAGGCTGCCTTGTCAAGGATATCGGATGCTCTTCTTGAAAGAGAGGTTCTAACTACCGAAGAGGTAGATATTATAATGAACGGCAATACATTGCCGCCAAGGACGATGGAAACAAATGGTAGCGTATCCAGTCAGGATATCTCGTAAAGAGCAGGCTGAAAAGCTTGTTCAAAGGGTCGGCGTAGAAAAAGAGGCTGTGCCTATACTTACGCCTAAGACTATCCATAAGAATATAGTTCTAAGATCCGTTAAGACCTCTTGGGCGAATATAATAAAACAGGAAATGCTTTCTTGTGGTGGCGATGCCGCTGTAAGCAACAAAACCTATAATTGTTCTATTCCGTTCACAGACGTAATATTGATGGGAAATAATAGTTGTTATCATCGTTTTCTTAATAGAATGAAGATGCAGCCGGAATGTTTTGCGCCGCTAGTAAAAGAGATAGAGGATGTTGTTAACGACTATGTTCCTGCTCTTAAAATAGCAGGAAAGACCTATGACCTTTCAAAAGATTTTTTGATATTTGGGATACTGAATGTAACGCCCGATTCTTTTTCTGATGGAGGAAAATATCTTAATTACGACGATGCTTTTAAAAAAGCGGAAGAGCTTTTAGAGCATGGAACGAACTTTATAGATATAGGTGGGGAATCAACCCGACCTGGTTCTAGCAGGGTTTCTCTACAAGAAGAGCAGGATCGTGTTCTTCCATTAATAGAGTCGATTACACAGAAGTTTGGTCCTGTAGTGAGCGTTGATTCATATAAGCCTGCTCTTTTACGCGAGGCGTTAAAGGCAGGTGCTAAAGTTGTTAACGATATAAGTAGTGGAGCAGCAGTAAGCGCTATAGCAACAGAGATTGCTAACAACGAAGTTGCTGTAATTATAATGATGAACCGTTCGGAAAGCGATCTGGCAGGTTCTGTCTCTAATAATGATAGTCCTGATCCGGTCGCTGAGTTTATAGGTTTTTGTAATCAGACAAGGGAGAATTTAATTAAGCTGGGTTTAAAGAAGGAAACGATCATAATGGACCCAGGTATAGGTTTTGGGCTTTCCGACAGTGACGTTAACATTATATTGAACAATGCCTGTTCTTTGTCCGGTTCGGGAATTCCTGTATGCTGGGGGATAAGCAGAAAATCTTTCATGGGTAGAACGGTTGGTGTTGAACTTAAGGACAGAGATCAACTTTCAAATGCTATCTCATTGTATTTACTGTCCCAAGGTGTTAAAATATTTAGGTCTCATGATGTTGCAGGACTTAATGCGGTGATTAAGTTATATAAAAACTTGGAAGGAGCTTAGTGTTTAGGTGTTAGAACTAATATTCAGGGATGTAGCGGCTAACTTTAGATGGCTGGATGTTCTTGATGTTACTATCGCATTCGTTATAATTTATAAATTATTGTCGCTGATAAAGGGAACAAGAGCTTTACAGGTTCTTACCGGACTGGTGCTTGTAGGACTTTTATATATTATTTCTGTAACGCTTGGACTTGCTACGGTCAATGAGTTATTAAGCAGATTTTTTAATTACCTATTTATAATCATAATAATAGTTTTCCAGGACGATATAAGGAAACTGCTTGCAAAAATGGGGAAGGCTCCGATCTTTGGTCTGCGAGCAGCTCAAAAAAGTGAAGAAGAATTGGTAGAGCAACTGGTTAAGTCGGCGGTGGCATTATCTAGAAAAAGGATTGGCGCATTAATAGTTCTTGAGAGATCAATGGGCTTAAATGATTCAATAGAGGTTGGAGTAAAACTCGATTCAAGCGTTAATGCAGAACTTATGTTAAGTATTTTCTCTACAGAATCTCCAATACACGACGGTGCGGTCGTAATAAAAGACGGACGTGTTATGGCTGCGGGATGTTTTCTTCCTCTTACAAGGAATACGAATATAGATAAAGCGTTGGGAACAAGGCACAGGGCAGCGATAGGTCTTACAGAATCCACAGACTCTATTGTTATAGTTGTATCAGAAGAACAAAGAGAAATATCTATCGCTAGGGATGGCGAGCTAATAAGAGAATTAGATAGTCCTCTCCTAAGAAAACATTTGAACGAGATACTTGGTATAAGAGGAGTTTCTTCAGATGCGAGTTAGATTTAAAAATTATAATTTTTTTAAAAGATTACTAAGGGATATCTTTACAAAGAACCTGTCAGTAAAAATAGCAGCGTTATGCATAACGATACTGTTGTGGTTTGTTGTTACCAGTACAAGAAAAGTTGAAGTCGTAAAAAAAGTTCCTCTGAACTTTATAACAGCCCATGAATATGTTGTGACTAACGATATTAATAACGAAGTGGATATTCGTCTTGTAGGGCCAAGTGTTTTTCTTAGAGAAGTTTTGGAACGCCACGATAAAATGAATCTGGATGTTAGGGATAAAAAACCTGGTATTTATTCTTACAAACTTTACAACGACGTAATAAAATTGCCATTGGGTGTAAAGATCATCGGTTTTTACCCGGCAGACGTTACATACAGGGTTGAACCTGTAAAAACAAAGATAGTGAACGTAATGCCAAGTTTTACAGGGCAATTACCGGAAGGATATCAACTTAAAACAGCAAGAGTAGAACCTAGTACTGTAGACGTTGAAGGAGCAGAAAGTCTTTTGGCTAATTTACGTGAAATATACACTGATGTAATTGATCTTAGTAATGTAAAAAAGACTCTAACCTTTAGTGTTGGTATAGATCCAAAATACGTTTCTAAATTCCAAAGGATCTCCTATAAAAAGTTTTCGCTTTACGTTGACGTTGTTCCTTTTATGGTAACAAAAAAATTCTATAGCATAAAAGTCCAAGCACTTGGGTCCAAAAACGTTAAATTAAATAGTAATACTGTTACAGTAAGTGTTCAGGGCTCAAAAAATATTATGGAAAAGTTCTTGGCCTCGGATATAAAAGCATCGATGGATCTTTCATTTAATGCACCTGGAACTTATGATGAACCTGTTATGATAAAGCTTCCAGAGGGAGTACAGCTAATTGGTGTTGAACCTAAAAAAATAAGAGTAGTTGTTTATTAGAGGGAGAGTCTTTTATATGCAAAGAAAATTTTTCGGAACAGACGGAGTAAGGGGTGTCCCAAACCATGAGCCTTTGACAATGGAGAATGTTCTTGAACTTGGTAAAGCTGTTGCCTATGTTTTTAGAGATGCAACAGCAAAACACAGAGGAAAAATATTAATAGGAAGGGATACAAGAAGTTCAGGCTATATGTTGGAGATGGCTTTGGGTGCTGGCATTAGTTCAATGGGTGTAGATGTGTTTTTTGTAGGAGCTCTTCCGACACCTGCAATAGCTTTTCTTGCAAAAGAAATGAGAGCTGATGCTGGAATAATAATTTCTGCTTCGCATAATCCTTACGTCGATAATGGTATAAAGATATTTGACAAGAATGGGTTTAAGCTTTCTGACGAAATGGAACACAATCTTGAAAGACTTATGTTCTCTGATGAATTAAGGAAAGGTTTTTCCGGTCCAGAACATCTTGGGATGGTCATGGACCTTAATGATGCAAAAAGCCGTTATGTGGTGTTTGCAAAAGAGTGTTTCCCAAAAGAAATTTCACTTGAGGGTAAAAAAATAGTCCTTGATTGTGCTAATGGGGCTGCTTACGAGGCTGCTCCAGCGGTTTTTAAGGAGCTTGGAGCGGAACTTATAGTTACAGGTGACACGCCTAATGGAATAAATATAAATGATAATTGCGGCGCTTTGCATCCAGAAAATATAGCGGAACTTATTAGGAAACATAAAGCGGATATTGGTATAACTCTTGATGGGGATGCAGACAGGGTTATTCTTTTAGACGAGAGCGGTAAAGTTATAGACGGTGATACTATTATGGCGATGATAGCGATAAAACTAAAGGCAAAAGGTGAATTAAAACATAATACTGTTGTTGTTACTCCAATGAGCAATTTTGGTTTTGGGGTTGCAATGAAAGAGAATGGTATAAAAGTTGTAGAAGCCGCTGTTGGTGATAGATATGTTGTAGAAAAAATGCGTGATGGAGGTTTTAATTTTGGAGGAGAGCAGTCTGGACATGTTATCTTTTTGGATCATACCACAACAGGAGACGGCATAATAGCGTCGTTGCAGGTTCTTGCTTATATGCAAACAGAAAACAGGCCGTTAAGTGAGCTTGCAAAAGTTATGAAGAGATATCCTCAGGTTTTGAATAATATAAAAGTAAAAGAAAAGAAACCATTCGAGAAGCTGACTGGTTTTAATGAAAGGCTTGGTGAAATAAAAAATAAACTTGGTGATAAAGGTAGGGTTTTTGTTAGATATTCAGGAACCGAACCTATAGCACGAGTGATGATAGAAGGGGAAAAAGAGGAAACTATTAAGGGTTATGCTGATGAACTTTGCAAGATCATTAGCTCTCAGATAGGACTTTAGTCCTTTTTTTGGACATATGGGAAATTTCCATTCCAGCTTTTCGCACCGTTTATTATTAAAGAGGTACTCTCGTTAGTGCCTTTGATCTCTACATAAGCATTGCCTTGGTAATACTTTGCAGAAGTTTTTATATTTTCTAAAGGTGTATAAAAAGAAATGTTCTCTACGTCACCGTTTTCTTTTAGATCGTAATATATTAGTACCTGTCCAGAATTTACCGTTACTTTTTCTGTCCATAATTCTTTTTTCCAATTTATCAATTCTTCTTTAGTTTCTTTATCGTTAGCTAGTTTTATTGCATCATTAAGACTTTTTGTTATTTCCAAAGCATCGCCAAAATTAAATAGAAGTAACCCTTTTATTCCACTATATATGTTTTGTTCATGGATGCTTCTTAAATATTTGATAAGTTCTAGGTGATTATATTTAGTCGCTATATTAACAAGATTCAGCTCTCCTTCTTTAAAAACTCCTGTTACTTTTGTATTAGCCCCGTTTTTTATAAGTGTGGACAATATGTTAACACGGGCTGCTTTTTTATCGTTTGTTTCCTCTTCCTTATAAGAAACAGCGTACAAAATAGCGTTCCATCCACGGCAATCAGTCTTATTTATATGTTCGTCCGCTTTTTCTACTCCGGCTCTTTTCTTTATCTCTGTTATTAAGTAATCAACAATGTTGTCCCATCCACCCACTACAGCATATATTAACGCTGTATAGCCACACGTGGTTTCTGCTCTAATATACCTTCCAAGTTGTAGGCGAATGTCCAAATAATTGCTAAGTAATGGTTCGAAAGTGTCTCCAAGGATTTTTCTTAATCCATCTAATTCAACACTGTTTTCCTTTGGTATTGTATATTTTATATCATCTTGACCTAAATATACGGAATTGTCCTGAATGCTGTTGTCGACTAAGAATTTGACTGCGTCATAGTCACCAGCCGCTGCCGCGATCATTAATAATGTAACTTTTGAAAGTTCCTCTATTTTTTTGTTTTTCAATAAAGACGTAAGGTCCTTGTTTTCTCTTACCGCCAGTCTTAATTTTATGTCCGTAAAATTGTTAGAGGAATCCTGCGCAAGTACAAAATTACAACAAACCATGAAGGTTATTGCCAAAAGTGTTTTAGATAAAAACGAACTCATTTTTTAGGAGTAGTATTCTTTTTTTCTTCTTCTTCTTTTGCTTTCTCTATAGTTATGGATTTGTCTTTTTCCATGCCCATTGCGTAAACTTTTAAATAATTGTACGCCATCCCAGCCTGGTAATCATAGTTTATGTCTACTACCTTTTTGATATCCTGGTTCTTTAATTTTTTGTTCAGACCTTTTTCTGCTCTGTCGTATATTTTGTCTATAAGGCTTTTAGATTCAGGGATATCGTTTTCGTTATTAACTTCAAAATGTCCTTTTAATTTTGCTTCACCATATTTCTGTTTTGTGTCTTCTTCAAGCATTTGCTCGTCCTGCATTACCTGTGGATCTATTGATAAAACCGCAACATCAGGTTCGATCCCTTTTGCCTGTATAGAGCGTCCGCTAGGAGTGTAATACAGTGCGATTGTATATTTGATCGCAGATTTATCATCTAATTCAACCAGTGTTTGTACAGATCCTTTTCCAAATGTTTTTTGTCCTATTACTACAGCACGCTTGTTGTCCTGTAATGCTCCTGCGACAATCTCTGATGCACTTGCTGATGCTTGATTAACAAGTACAACCATAGGGACTGTTTCGCTAACAAGGTTATTCATTTTTGCATATTCAACTATTTTTTTGTCCTTGTCTCTTCCCTTTACACTAACGATTATCCCCTTAGAAAGGAATAGGTCAGAAGTACCGACAGCCTGGTCTAAAAGGCCTCCAGGGTTGTTTCTTAGGTCCAGTAGAATCCCATTTAGTTTTTTATTTTTGGCTTCTTTTTCGAATTTTGTTATGGCTTTTTTTAGGTCATTGACGGTTGATTCGTTGAAAGTTGATATTCTTAAATATGCATAATCATCAGGGAGCATCATGCTTTTAACGGAAACGATTTTTATTATTTTCCTGACTATAACAAAGTCGATGGGTTTTTGTTTTCCTTCTCGTAAAATAGTTAATTTTACCTTTGTTCCTGAAGCACCTCTCATTTTAGATACTGCTGCCTGTAATTCCATTTCTGCCGTTGATTCATCATTTATTTTGATGATCTTATCCATGGACTTTAACCCGGCACTCCATGCAGGAGTATCCTCTATAGGGGAAATAATGGTTATAATGTTGTCCTTTTTCGTTATCTCTATACCGACACCACCGAATTCACCGGTAGTACTTTCTTTCATTTCTTTGTAGTCGTTAGGATCAAGGAACGCAGAATGAGGATCAAGTTCCTGTAGCATCCCCTTTATTCCACCATAGATAAGCTTCTTTATGTCTACATCCTCGACGTAGGTTGTTTCCAAAAGATGCATTACTTTGGTGAATAAGGACAGCTTTTCATACTTGTCTGTTGGCTTTGCATCTACCAAGGATACCGTCGTAGCTCCAGCTATAAAACCGAATATTACCGCCAGAAATAATAATGCTACAAGAAATATTTTGAGCCCTTTGAACATAAAAAAGTAACCTCCGATTTTATCTGGGATTGACTAGCCTATTATTTACGTTAACACAGGGATTGGCAACCGTTTTTTATTGTGTTATTAATTTTGTTAGTAAGGTTTTATCTTTTTTGGAGGTTTTGACATGCTTGATGTACTACGTAAAAATTCTAAACACTGGTTGGTTACGGCGATAATAGCAGTAATTATTGTTGGCTTAGGCTTCTTTTTCGGGTCTTCTTCCAGGGACTCGGTAAGGGGGGCCGGTTGGGCTGCAAAAGTCGACGGTGAAACTATAAAAATGGGGGAATTTCTTAACAAATATCGTTCCGTGGTAGAAAACTACAGAGCGAAGCTAGGAGCTAATTTTGATGAGAAGTTATTAGAACAGCTCAATATAAGGTCTTATATACTAAAGAACCTTGTTAACGAAAAACTTGCTGCTAAAGAGGCTATAAACAATGGGCTTGGTGTTTCTGATGAAGAGCTAAGGAGCAGTATTCAGCAGTATCCTGCGTTCCAAAAGAACGGCGTTTTCAATATGGATTATTATAAACAATTGTTAAGCTATAACAGGATTAAACCTGCAGAATTTGAAAAAATGCAAAAGGAAGAAATGTTGAGGCAAAAACTTAAGTCGGTGCTATATACATCAGCCAAGGCGTCTGACCAGGAAGTGCTTACTGCGTATAGATCAGAATCTGAAACAACAATTCTCTTTTTTGTTACAGTGGATACATCCAAATCAACGTCAAATGTTAGTGCAGAAGATGTTAAAAAGTTCTTTAGCACGGATGCTGGTAAAAAAGAAGCTGCGGATTATTATACCAAGCATAATGAGGAGTTTAGGATACCGGCAATGAACGGTAAACCTGCGTCTATAAAAATGTATAACGATGTAAAGGATGATATCGCTAAAAATATTATTTTGAAAAAGAAAGAGAGCAGCTTTTATATGGCCAAAATAGACGAAGCATTAAAAACGACAAATATAGATGCTGCAGCAAAAATACTTGGACAAAAAGTGCAAACAACAGGTTCGTTCTCCAGAAAGGTGACAAGTATACCAGGGATGTTGGCAACGAACGTTAACGACGCCATTTGGTCTTTTGGGTTAGAGAAAGGGAAAATCTATAAAAGAGAGACTAATGGTAAAACGTATGTTGTCGCCGTTAAGGAAAGAAGTTTTAAGCCACTTGATATAAAGAGACCGGAGTTTGAACAATATAAACAAAAATTTATTACAGAAAGAGGTTCTGCGGAGTTTATGGCGTATATGAAGAATATGGAAAAAAAGTGGGCGAAAAAAGTTGAGTACTCTCCATATCTTCTTAAAGACATGAGAGGAGTTAAAGAAGAAACACTGTAAGAAAGGAAGCCTGATGAAAAGACTTTGCCTGTTGATTGTGTTCGTTTTTCCTACTCTGGTAGTAGCAGATGCTTCTAGAATAATTGTTTCGTCTGGACAAAGGGACATTGTTTCTATGACGGAGCTTGATCCTCACGAAATTGCTGCCGAGCATTTGGCCGATATTGTAAGAAATATTTATGATACGTTGTACGAAATTCAAAAAGATGGTTCTGTTACAGAAAGTCTTGCGGAACATTGTGAAATAAAGAATTTTGAAGAAGACGTCGAATACAATGTGACAATGGAAGTCCTCTGTAAAATAAAGAAAGGTGTTTACTTCCACGATGGTCTTGAATTGAAACCAAGTGACGTTGCGTTTTCTATTCTTAGAGTAAAACAGTCAAGAACGATCTCCTCTAATTTTAATTTTATAACTACGGTAGAGGCTGTAGCTCCGGATTCTGTACGTTTTGTCCTGTCTTATAATGCAGACGGTATGGAAAATGCAAGTGCGTGGTTGTTTGAAAAGTTCAAAAGAGTTGTTGCCCGTTTCGGATATATAGTACGAGCTGATTATTTTACAGGTGGCGCGGGCTGGGCACTGGAGTATCCTGTTGGTACCGGACCTTTTTATTTTAAGGATTGGAAATTGTGGGATACCAAGGAATCCAGATCACAAATAATTCTGATGAAGAATAAATCATATTGGAGACAAGGCCTCCCAAAAATAGAGGAAGTCCTTTTTAGATTTTTACCGAACACGATGTGGTTATCTAGTCTTAAAAACGGATATGCTTCCTTGTTGTTCAGGATTCCTTACTCCGACTATGAAAGTTTGTATAAAGTAAATATCAACAAGGGCTTTTTTAAGCTTTTGAAACGGCTTGAATCCTCATACCAGTATCTGGTTTTTACTCCAAATTCAAAACTAATTAGGTCCGTAGATGTTAAAAGAGCTTTCTTTTCTGGAATAAGCAGAGAAAAAATAGCAAAAAATGTTTTTGGCAAAAATGCGGTAGTTAATTCGGGACGTGCTCTTTATGCGGGAGCGTTATTTCCGGAAAAGTTTCCAGTGATGTCGTATAAACCGCAACTATCCAGGAATCTTATTAGGTCATATATTAGGATGAAAGGTTACAAGATAGGGAAATATCCTGTTGCTGTTCTTGCTTCTGACAGGGCAGAGGACGTAGATGCTGTGCAGGAAATAGAAAGACAACTTAGTATTGCAGGTTTTGATCCCAAGGTAAGTATAGTAGAACTTAAATCTTACAGAGCACTTATAAACAAAGGTGACTTAAGTAAATATGATCTTGTTCTTTACAGTGTTACTGAACCTCCTTCAAATCTTACGCCAAAGGTTAGAAGTGTGTTAAAAAATGGAGGCCTGCAACTTTATCAAAAATATTTATTCTATGCGATGAGTAGGCCTGGGGCCGATTCATCATCGTATGTTAGTGCACTTAACGTATTTTTTCCTCCTGCAGAGGGACCATTACGATTAATCGACGCTGAATAATGGGAGTGTTTTTATGAAAAGGATCTTGATTACTGTTGGCATAGTTATGTTGTCTTTTGCAGCTTTGGCTTCTGAAGGCGAATTCTGTGGAATAGAAAAACCGGGTACCGTGACGCCGTGTAATGTTAAAGGCGGAACTTTTTCCAAGGAAGAAATAACAGAGATAGCTAAAAAAGATTCGACTACCATAGAGGGAATATACAAGGAAATGAAAGACGGCAAGGTCCATCTTTATATGTTCTATTCGTATGATTGTCCTCATTGCAAAAAGGCGCATGCTTTTTTGGAAGAAGTAAAAAAACAGTATCCAGAGTTATTGGTGCATCAGTATGAAGTAAAAAAGAATAAGGGCAATATTAAATTGTTTGAGGCTGCAGCAATAGAATATAACGTTAAGCCCCAAGGTGTTCCTACAATATTTGTCGGAGATAAGAACTTTGTAGGCTTTGATGAGAACGTAACGTGTAAAGCAATAATAAGAGAAATAAAACATTTGAAGGGAGAAATAGTAAGCTGTCAGGATAACGAGATAGATGTTCCTTTCATAGGAACAGTTAATGTAAGTACAATATCGTTACCTGCATTTACATTCTATGTAGGATTACTGGATGGGTTGAACCCTTGCGCGATGTGGGTTCTCGCGTTCTTGTTGGGATTAATGGTTTATGCTAAGGATCGTAGGAAAATGATGTTCCTGGGATCAACTTTCGTTGTAGCATCTGGTGTAGTTTATTTTTTATTCATGACTGCATGGGTCAATATTTTTATAATTGTAGGTTACTCGAAAGCAATAACCATAGGTCTTGGAATAGTCGCTGTAATAATGGGACTAGTTAACATAAAGGAACTCTTTTTCTTTAAGAAAGGAGTTTCGCTGATGATACCAGAAAGTGCAAAGCCAAAGCTTTATAAAAAAGCGAGGGCGGTAATTTACGAAGAGAGTGGCGTTCTTGCCGTGATAGGAACCGTAATGTTAGCCGTGTTCGTTAATTTTATCGAACTTGGTTGCACAATAGGATTACCTGCGATCTATACAAGAGTTCTTTCTTTAAGAGGATTAAAGCCGCTGGAAACTTATTTATACATAGGTCTTTATAACGTGCTGTATGTTGTACCTTTGGTAATTATAGTTGCGGGATTTACATTTACAATGGGACACTTTAAATTTACAGAGGGACATGGAAAAATATTAAAGGTAATAAGCGGACTGTTGATGTTAGGATTAGGAATAATCCTAATGGCTTTCCCACAAATTTTAGTAAGAGGGTGATCGTTTAATGACAAAACAAAATGTTTTAGAAGTTCTTCATAAAAAAGGGTTTCTTATTGCTGACGGGGCGACAGGCACCGAGCTTATAAAGATGGGGGTGCTTACAAAGGGTGTTACTCCAGAGCATTTGATTCTAAATAATCCTGATTCAATGATTCAGGTTCACCGTTCATATTACGAGGCTGGTTCTGACTATGTTGTTGCCAATAACTTTGGTGCAACAAGAACAAAGCTTGAAGAGTGGGGACTAGAATCTAAGTTTGAAGAAATAAACATAAAGGCAGTTCAGTGTGTTAAGAAAGCGTTAAAGCTTAGTGGTAAAAAAGCCTTTGTAGCATCCAGTATTGGCCCTACAGGAAGATTACTGCCGCCTCTTGGCGCTGCTACAATGGAAGAGCTTATTGCTTTATACAAAGAGCAAATAGAAATAATCACAAAAGAGGGTGTTGATCTTTTTGTTATAGAGACAATGAGTGATCTTAGAGAAGCAAAAGCAGCGTATATCGCGATAAGGGATATTTGTAACACTCCAGTAGGTGTTTGCTTAACCTTTGATGAAAATTATAAAACACTTTTGAATAACAGTCCGGAAGCTTTCGCTGTTGCTTTTGATTCTACCGATGTTCTTTTTATTGGAGTTAATTGCTCCGTTGGTCCAGATAAAGTTGGTGCGATGCTTTCTTCAATGGGCGAATACACAACAAAACCATTAATAGTTAATCCTAACGCAGGAGTTGCAGATAAACATTACAGCGAGAACGATTTTAAGGCACATCTTAAGGAGTGGATATCAAGTGGTGCAAGAATATTTGGTGGTTGTTGTGGCACAACTCCATCTTATATAAATATGCTTTTTAAGGAACTTAAGGACAAAAAATTAGTTAAAAAAATAACTGTTAAAGAAGGAACTCACATCGCATCTTTGAACAGGGTCGTTACGGTTGGAAAAGATCTTCCTGCTGTAATAATAGGCGAAAGAATAAATCCTACGAACAAAAAGCAAATGATAGAGGAACTAAAGGCAGGAAAACTTGATTTCGTTGTAACTGCGGCAAGGGAACAAATTGGTCTTGGTGCTCATCTTTTGGACGTAAACTTGGGTGCTGCTGGTGTTGATCAAGTTACCATGATGGCAAAAACTTTCCATATATTAAGTTCTATTTTTGAAACACCACTTGTTGTTGATTCCTCTGATGAAAAGGTTATAGAGGCTGCGTTACGTTCATACGGTGGGAAATGCTTGATAAATTCTACAACGGCAGAAACAAAAAAGATGAATGCGGTATTTACGCTTGCAAAAAAATATGGTGCTGCGGTTATGTGTCTTACTATGGATGAAAAGGGTATTCCTATGACGGCAGCAGGACGACTTGCCCTTGCGGAAAAGATGCTCAAAAAAGCAAAAAGTATGGGAATAAAACCAAGTGATCTTGTCATAGATACTTTAACGTTGTCTCTTTCTTCCAATCAAAAAGAAGTACCGGAAACCATAAAAGCGATTGAGCTTGTTATTAAAAAGTTAAAACTTGCAACATCACTGGGTGTAAGTAATGTGTCTTATGGACTTCCTGAGCGTGCAAACCTTAACCAGGCGTTCTTAACACTTGCAGTTAATGCTGGTCTTAATTTTGCGATGATAAATCCCTCGTCAGAAAAAATGACTTCAGCCTTAGACGCAATGAATGTTATCAAGGGTTACGATACATTCTCTGTGGAGTATGTAAAGAAATATTCAGGCTTTAAACACGAACTTGCAGAGAAAGTAGCAGAGTTCAAAGACCCCCTTGAAGAACTAAAACATGCAATAATAAGTGGTGATGATTCTGCTGCGGCAGTTGCTTCTAAAAAGCTGGTAGAAAAGAATATTGGGCTAATTGACGCTGCTGCAAAGGGAATGATACCTGCAATGGATGTTGTAGGACAATATTTTAAGAGTGGGAAATATTTTCTTCCTCAAGTTGTGCTATCTGCACAGGCAATGAAAAAAGCATTTACAGAACTAAAGAAACATAACAGCGATCAAAAAGTAAAAAGTCTTGGATTGGTCCTAATGGCGACAGTTAAAGGAGATATACACGATATAGGAAAAAATATTGTGATTACACTTCTTGAAACAAACGGATTTGACGTCGTAGATTTAGGTAAATCAGTTCCGTCAGACGAAATAATAAAAAGAGCAAAAGAACTTAATCCGGACATTATAGGTTTAAGTGCACTTATGACTACGACTATGGATGAAATGGGTACGGTAGTAAGTGAATTAAAAAAACAGGGTCTGAATATTCCGGTAATGGTAGGGGGCGCAGTCGTAACTGACGAATTTGCCCAAAGTATTGGAGCCAAGTTCTATGCTAAAGATGCCATGCAGGCCGTGGAACTATTAAAAGAATTCTGTAATTAGGCTGATTTATTTTCTTAATATTGAAATTATTGTCGTAGAGAACGGGTACTATTCTTAGGTTAGCCTTTGCTATAAGCATCAGTTTAACGATAGATGGTCGTGAACAAAGACCATGATTTAAATATTAAGAAAATAAATCAGCCTCTTGACCTTTGTTCTAAGTCCTATATACCTAATACCATGATACATTTTGACTCTGTATCCAAAGTCTATGACACAGATGTTTTTGCTCTTAAAGGGATAGACCTTAGGGTAAGAAAAGGTGAGTTTGTGTTTATAACCGGAACTTCCGGTGCAGGTAAAAGTACTCTCTTAAAACTATTGTATGGAGAGTTAATGCCAGCAAGTGGGCATGTCTACGTTGATGGTGTCCCGGTTGATGGTCTAACACGCACAAGGCGAGCTTATTTAAGACGACAAATGGGTATAGTCTTTCAGGATTTTAAGCTTCTGTGGGACAGGACCGTGTTAGAAAATATTTGTCTCCCGTTCTTTGTATGGGGAACAAGGAAAGATTATATGCGTTCTGTTGAAAGATTTATGAAAGAACTGGATATTTGGAAGTACAGGGACTTATATCCTCATCAGCTATCGGGTGGTGAACAGCAGAAAGCAGCTATTTGCAGAGCTCTTGTTGTTGAGCCTTGGATGCTTGTAGCAGATGAGCCTACAGGAAATCTTGATCCACAGTCAGCAACAGAGGTTTTTAATATTTTTAACAGGGCATCAAAAGCCGGCGCAACGGTTATATTTGCGACACATAATGAAAAATTAACGTCGCTACATTCAGGAAGGATAGTGAAGCTGGAAAAGGGGCGTCTTGCATGATGCGTATAATTAATGAAGCCTTGGAAGATATCTTAAAGCACAGAATGACGTCTATGCTTATGGTAAGTATTATTGCAGTTTCCGTATTTGTTTCGTCTTTATTCCTTTCTTTAGTGTTTAATCTTGATGCCTTTCAGTCTCGTTGGTCCAAGAACGTGCGGCTCTATGTTTTTACAGTAGAGAATGCTGATATAAACCTTATTCAAGAAGAAACTAAAAAAATAACAGGTGTAATTTCTTCTCAAAAATATTTCTCAGAAGAGGCAGTAGACATATTAAAGAAAAAATTTCCGGGACAGGATGTTGCCTTTTCTTCAACACTTGTGCCCTCATTTATAGAAATACGTACTGGAGTCAACGAGCTTGATCAGGTAAGAACAGCATTAGAAAAGATAGAGGGAGTAGAAGATATTGTTGTTAACTCTGCATGGTTCGATGCACTTTCTAAACTGCTTTCTGTAATAAAGTATGTGGCAAGTGCCGTTATATTTTTGTTGCTTGCAATGGCGTTGGTAATGATTGCCTATTCCTCCAGAATAGGAGTGTTGGAAAGAAAACCTGAAATTAGTCTTATGAGGCTGTGTGGCGCAACAGAATGGAGGCTAAGAACTCCATATATGTGTTCTGGTATCATACTTGGATTTATTGGTGGTGGACTTGGAATAGCAGCTTATTTACTATTAAAGTCATTCTTACAGGGAACAGCAGTTACGTTCATGAGTAGTTGGCAAGAATTGCCTTTATTGCAGATAGCTGCATTATATTTATGTTCAATATTTGTTGGTGCCGTTGGTAATCTTGCGGCCTTTTTTAGAGGCTCGCATGAGTAACCTTTTTTGGGTTACAGCCTTTATATCAAGCGCTGTTTTTTCTTCTACATTGGATTATTCAAAATTGGTAAAAGAATTAGACAGGGCAGAAGTAAAATCAGGAAAAGTACAAGAACAATATGATGCAATGGTTAGTTCCATAAAGTCTGCTAACGATGCTGTGACAAACCTTGAGAAAGAGATCGCGTTTAAAGAGCAGGAACTAAATTCAAAAAAGACCTTTGCAAAAAGCAGGATAGGTTTTTTGTTAAAGCACTCTGCTCCAGAAAGAATGGATTTTTTGAATGCTTTTAACAACGTCGAGGAAACGGAAAAGGCACAAGTCCTCTTGGGTAAAATGCTAGAACGGGATGTCCAGGACTATAATGAACTGAATACGGAATTAACAAGATTGAATGAACTTAAAAAACTTTTGAACAAAGAAAAACAAAAACTTGAATCTCAAAGTCAAAAGCTCTCTTTTTACATAAAAGAGTTAAAAGAGAGTATTGATCAAAAAAAGAAGCTGCTTGAAAAAATACGTAGTAGCGAAACGGGGTCTAAAATACTAGCTGAACGTAGTAGAAAAAGTGCCAGCAAGATAAGCGGCATAATGACTGGGACAAAAATGAACGTAGTGCAGAATCCGGTAGATGATATTTTAAAGGGTTTGGTTGCGCCGCTTAAGGGCAAGGTTATAAGTGCCTTTGGAAAGGTATGGGATACCGCTACAAGGAACTGGATACACAACAAGGGTGTTCGTGTGGAAGCTGAATATGGCAAGCAGGTCCACGCTGTTGACTCTGGTTCCGTAAGCTATGCCGGTTGGATCCCTGGGTATGGAAAAGTTATTATAATAAGACACAACGGAGGGTTCTTTTCTGTGTATGGACATCTATCCAGGATGCTGTTAAATAGGGGGGCAAGGGTAGATAAGGGTATTGTGGTTGGTCTTGTAGGAGATACCGGAACGGTAGATATTCCATCTCTATATTTTGAGATAAGCACTCCAACACGTAATATAGACCCAGCGCCGTTGTTCAATTAGGGAGGATCAAGGAAATGTTTAAGACGATCATACTGCTGGCAACTATTATGTTACCTTTCGTACTACCAGCAGAAGAGACGACAAAAGAGACAGTAAAAGGAGCCGACGTTTCTTCTGTTCCGTCGGTAACCGCGCCTTCGGAAGTAGTTACTCCGGAAGAGAACCGCAAGGATGCTAATAACCCTGCAAAAAAATCCGTTATGGTGATGTTGGACGGCTTTAAAAAAATGTCAGAGAACAGACAAAGATATTTAGACGGTAAACAAAGTTATGAACAATATCTGCAAAAGGACAAAAAGATAGCTGAAGAAGTCTCTGACCACATAGATTTTTGGGACGTATGTGAAAAATCCCTAAAATATGATTATGACCCTAAACACAAAAAATTTAGACGTGATCACTGGAAAGGTAAATCACAGAAAGACAGAAAGCATTTTGCCGGAATTTTTACAAACCTGATAGAAGAGATAGTATATCCTATAGCTAATGAATATTTTGGTGACTTAAAAATGACCCACAAGGTTATGGAATCAAAAAAGGACATGGTCTACATAAAAACAGTGGTCCTAAATACAAAGAAAAGGAAGAACAGGGAATTTATAATGGAATGGTTCCTACATCCATCATCTAGTGGTAGTTGGACAGTTTATGATGTGGGCGTAGAGGGAGAAAGATGGGTGGAAGGTTTTAGATCTCAGTTTAACGACGTACTAACCAAAAAGTCATATAAAGAACTTCTTAAGATGATGGATAAAAAATTGGTAGAAGTTAAGGAAGATAGGGCTACTCAGGATAAAAAGGACCTTGCTGCCGCAAAAGCCAAGGCAAAAGCTGCAGAGGCAAAAGTTGCTGAAGCAGAAAAAGAAGTTAAAAAATAGACGGAATTGGTATATTATTTAATAGCAGGAGACATTAGATGGATCTTCTTTCAAAAATAAAGGACCATATACTGGTTACAGTACTTATTATTACCGCCGGTGTTTTTTCTATAATGATAGCAGTTGTTAAGGATTATTTTGGACTTGCAATGGCAGCATTTCTTGGGATTGCAGCGTGCTCGTCTGTATTATTATTTATATTGCCGATAGCGCTTATGAAGGGAGATAAAAAAGAGTGAGGTTGATATTTGCACTTTTACTTTCTTCTTCGTTGTTTGCCGCTGCCCCCAAGGAGACTGTAAAACTTAATCTTAATACAGCTATAGAGAGAATGATAAAACACAATGGAGAACTTGCCTCAGAACGAAAGGGGCTTGATTTTGCAGAAGGTAGAATAGATCAGGCCAACGCTGCGTGGTTCCCAAAAGCGGAATTGTATCTTTTGGCTGCACCGATATTTGAGGATAAGGGTAATGCATTAGGAACAGTAAAAGATTACTCAAAATGGGGTGTGTTCGCTAACGTTAAAATGACCGTGCTACAGCCTCTATATACTTTCGGAATCATATCGGAGTATAAAAAAGCAGCTAAAAGTGGTTACGAGGTTGAAATACAAAAAGTAAAAACAAAACAGGCAGAACTTGTATATAGGGTAAAACAATTCTATTACGGTGTGCAACTTGCCAAAGACCTTTTTGATATAGTAAAAGATGGCAAAGAAAAAATGGACAGTGCGATCAGTAAAGCAGAAGATATGGTAAAGAGAAATAAAATAAAAAGAGAAGATCTGTTCTCTTTGAAAGCATACTATGCTCAAATAACTACAAGGTATGACGAGGCTAAAAGGATTTACGATCTTGCAAAGAAAGCTTTGGCGTGGACCATAGGATTGAGCGTTGATTCGGAAATAGAATTAGAGGACGAAACAATAATTCCAGAGGAACTAGATCTAAAGACACAGGATGAATATGTTGCAGAGACCCTTGCAAGCAGACCTGAACTAAAGATGCTTACATCGGGAATAGATGCAACTAGATCGTTGTGGCAGGGTCAAGCGAAGCAAAAGAGACCGGTATTTTTTGCTATGGCTTATGGTAATACTGCTTATTCCAATGTTCGTTCTCCACAACACAACACATATCTTAATGACCCTTTTAACGACTTAAGCGGAGCCTTTATGGTTGGATTTAAATTCAATCTTGATTGGTGGTCTATAAATGCTCTTTCAAAGCAAAGTAAAGCGGAATATGAAAAGTTGGTAGAAGCAAAGGATACTCTTACAGAGGGAATGCTACTACAGGTGGAAAAAGCGTACAGAGAGGCTGTTGACCATAAGAACGCTATTACATATACAAAAGAGGGAGAAACTAACGCTAACAAATGGATGATAAATGCATTTTTGGGTTATGGAATGGGATTTAACGAAGCAAGAGACCTGACAGACTCGTTAAAGGCTTATTTTGAGGCTCAGTTGAACTACAATATGTCTATATACAACTTTAATATGGCACTTGCTGACCTAACAAGATATATGGGAAAAGAGGTCGTTCCCTCTATAAAGTATTAATATGGATAAAAAAGTATACGTTAAAATACAACAGTTTTATAAATATGTTTTTAGCTCCATAACGCCAATATTAGTCAAAGAAGAGATACATACGAACTTTTTTTCTTTTGTAGTGTTTGGATTAACGCTGTTATTTGCTTTTCTTATGATGGCAGATAATCCGTTACAGGCAGGTTTTACCGCTATACTTATCGCTTCCTGCGATATACTTGGTTCTCAGGTTGCAGATTCATTAAAGGCTAAGACAACAAAACAGGCGCTGATAGATTCAATAGTAGATAGATTCTCTGAAATAATATTTTACACCAGTGCTGTAGTTATGCTGTTACAAGCAAGCAAAGATCTTTATGCAACGTTCGTATATCTTGCAATGATAGGCTCGTTAATGACCAGCTTCATCATGACACGAGCAAAGGATTTTGGAATATATGTGGAGTGGGGCTTTATAAAAAAATCTGAAAGGTTCTTATTGATAGCTTTGGGACTCTTTTTTGGGAAGACAGGTCTTGCCGTTGCAGCTTTTATAGTTGCTGTAATGTCAAATTATACTGTGGTGAGGCTAATGTGGGATATCTGGCTTAAGAAGGAATAGCGGGGAGGGAAAATATCATGATGAATGCTTTAGTCGTTTTATTGACGGTGTTTTCCTTGCAGGCAAAACCTGTTGTCAATAATTTCATAGAAATGAATGTGCCAGATGACTGGAATTGTGCTCCTTACGGTGAGCAGTGGACATGTATGCCTATGGATCCAGCAAAGGCCAGGGAGGCGATAATAGTCTTTTCATTCGCTGAACAGAGCCCAAGTGATAGTATGACGCTTTTTTATGATTATCTTAATGGCTCTATGACAATGACTGACCCTGCTAGCAAAAAAACAGAAAAAAGTGTTCCAAAGAATATGCAATATAAGGATATACAGGGACAAACATGGGTAGACAGCCTGCATTTAAGTCAGGCCGTTCCGAATTATTACACAAGATATCTTGCAACAATTAAAGAGGGTCGTTCAGTACTAGTAAGTGTTACCGTCGATAAATCAAAGTACAACCTATACATGGCGACATTATACAAAGTTATAGAGAGTTTAAGGCTAAGAGTTGCTGCTCCTTCTGCTCCTCTTGAAACAGGGTTAACTGGTTTTCTTGGACAAAAAGTAAAAGAGGCTGGAAAGGAAAAGAAAAAGACTTTTATCCCAACGATCAAAGGCAAGAGTAAGACGCCAGCAGTAATTATTTCTATACTTCTTGCCGTACTTGTTTTTGTTGTGATTGTTCGTCGTATGAAACGAAGAAAAGATAAAAATAAAGATAAATTCAAAGGAGGATTCTTCAAGTGATAAATCTTAAGGGTAAAAGTGAATGGAAAGAACTTTTGAATATAGTTAGAGAGATTTCTTATGAAAAAAGGGACGTAGTTTTGGCTAGTGGGAAAAAATCCGACTTTTATATCGATGTAAAGCAAACGGCGCTTAATTCAAAAGGGGGTCTACTTATAGGGCAGCTTTTAAGTGAATTGATAGCAACGGAGTTTCCAAAAGCAAAAGCATGTGGAGGAATAACCATGGGAGCGGATCCGTTGTCAAGTTCAGCGTCTATTGTTAGCGCATCAAGAGGCAAAACCCTGCACGCATTCTATATAAGAAAAGAACCGAAGGCTCATGGTACTGGTCGTTGGATAGAAGGAACAAAGAATCTTCCTGCCGGAGCGGAAGTAGTTATACTTGAAGATGTTGTGACTACTGGTGGCTCAACTTTAAAGTCATGTGAAAGGGCTGTTGAACACGGTCTTAAAATACTCGGCATAGTTTCTATAGTAGATAGAGAAGAGGGTGGCCGTGAAGCTATAGAGGCTGCTGGTTACAAATTTGTTTCCTTGTTTACAAAGACAGATATAGTTAACAAAAATAGGGTTGTGACTTAAGATTTATTTTTTTGGTTATGGTCTTTGTTCGCTTTGGGCCAGCCCTATATGACCGGGCTGGCAATTGCTAAACAATTGTTTAATAAAAATTACCAAGAACCATATTACTGAGAATATTTGTTTCTGGCTTTAAACCATACTCCCATCATGTCCGCTTCATCTATTTTATTTAGTCCGAATAAGTTCTCAAAACGTCCGTTAAATCCAACCTCCCACAAGTGCTGATCTGGATACTTCTCCGGGGTTGCTGTATTAGCAATAATAGTGACGTCTTTATCCAGTTTTCTAATGTAGGTGGCTAGTTTTTCACCAAGTCTCGGATCTGAGGAACCCTCAAGATCCATAATAACGAAATCATATTTATTTTTGGTGATCAGTGGAAGGAATTCATCCTCGTTGACTGCTATTTCAACGATTGCGCTGTGCTCTTCCAGATATGTTTTTGAAATAACTTGCTTCATGTAATTATCATCAACGATTAAAACTTTTTTTCCTTCCAATGAAAACCCTGAAGGTTTTACTCCGTGACCCAAAAAGGTATTTAGATCAAAACTATTGCCGGGTTCAGATATTGTGGCTTCTACAATCTTGCTGCTTGTGGATGTAATACTAGTATTGACCATAGGTTGTTCATACTTTTTGTTGATTGCTTTAAGCCACACGGCGATTTTATTTATTTCTTGAGGGATTCCATTCTTGTCGATTCCATTGAGCCCGAACCCATTTTCCAAACGTCCGCTAAACCACTGGTTCCATAAATGTGGATCTAATTTTTGGCTAATGTTTCCGGTATTAGCGATAACAGGGATATTTGTATCTATATTTCTGATATAGGCAACTAATTCTTCTCCAAGTTTTGGCGTATTTGGGAACGAGAGGTCCATAAAAACAAGATCGTATTTATTTTTAGTGAACAGGTTCTTAAATTCAGGTTCATCAGTGGCTGTTTCAACTATTACTCCATATTTTTCAAGGAATGGTTTAGCAGCGAGACTTGCCGTTGCATTGTCATCAACAATTAGAATTTTTTTACCTTTTAAAAGATCTAAAGGATTCGCAACTGTTTCTCCTTCGCCCAAAAAGATCTTTGGATTGAAAATATTGCCGTTCTCAGAGACTGCTTCCTCAATAGTTTCCTCATAAAACTTGTTTTTAGATTTGGACCATACAGCCATGACGTTCTGTTTTTCATTTTTTTCTAGTTGTGTGAAGTTGCTTATGCGTCCACTGAATCCTCGTTTCCATAAGTAATTATTTGTTACTCTTGAATCTACTGCATCAGCGATGACAGGTACATTGGTATCATAATCTCTTACAATACGGATAAATTCTCTTCCCTTTATAGAATTGTAACTGGAACTGAAATCCAAAAAAACAAAATCATATTTGTTGTTGGTGAGTAACGTCATCAGATCGTGTCCATTGTTTGTTGTATCAACAATAGCATCACCGAAACCAGCAGTTTTATTGTATTCGCTGATGACTAAAATCCTTTTTCCTTTTAATGAAAAATCAGAAGGAAGATTCTCAAGACTTGCTTTGCCTACAAAGATATCGTTATTGTAAGTGTTGTTATCAGTGGAGCTGCTTTTGCTGATGCCAGAGTAGGCTTCTGTTTCTGGTTTATAATTTACATCCTCTTTCATCTCTCCTGTGATTTCATTACGGAAAAATCTTCTGTTTGGGACATCTTTTTTCATGAACATGCCTGAATTTTTCTCGTAATAGTAAATGCTATCATCTATGTAGTATAAAGGTTCTCCATCTGTAAATTCATTGTTGAGCTTGTATGGTATTGGGTTTGGTTTTGTAGGCTTTCTTTTAATAAGTATTTTTATTTTATTTACGGAACCTTTGAATTTATCTGTAAAAACCTTTACTTTGGAAAGGATCCTGTTGGTCGTCTTTATTATTTCAGAATTTACAGCTACCGACGCATATTCTTGCCTTACCATCATTAAACCAAGTTCATATGCTCCCGTGGTGCCATATCTGTTGGCCACAAGGTAACCGATATCTGCTGCCAACAGAGACTGTGTAGCTGCAACCTCTGTCCCGTAGAGCCTTGCGATAACAGAACTTGATGCTAATTCCCCTGTTAGATAACCAGCAAAAGCGTCACGGATAGCTAGAACGCTCCATAGCGTCCATGTTGCCACTTTTGATTTTGTTCCTATCTCCGGATATTTTATTCCTTTTGCTTTTCTGATGTATTCAGGCAATGTTTTCCATGCGTTTTGGCTTACTTCTATCTCGATGGCCCAAATTCCCTGATAGCGTCTATTTTGCCATGTTGAAAGAGCTTCTAAAAACTCATATGATTCTCTAAAGCTATATTCTCCTGCGACAAATGTTGCATATATTGCAAAATTGAAGGGATATTCTTTCATGGACGAATAAGAAGAACTTAATCCTCCGTATCTCATATAACTAAGAAGAGTGTTTTTTGCCTGCGTATCGTTTTCTCTTGTCCATATAAATGCAAGTGCCTTAAATAGTGAATTAGCGACAGCTTCTGTTTCCGCTTTCTCTTTGCTTATATTGCGGTCAATGTTTTCAACTCCAAGTCTTTTAAGAGTATCTAACGTGTTATATTTTGTGCTCAGCTCTTTTAGCGCCTTAATTATTTTTCCTGTTTGACTTGAACCCAAAAGTCCTAGTCCCTCTGCGATACCCTGTCTTGTTGCCAGGGAGTACTCCGAATTATTTACGGAGTTGAATATCTCTTTTATTTTGGACTGGAGATTAGACTCCAAAGGTTCATACTGGGCAATTACACTTAACATTATCGCCGCCCATGCACTTCCTACATCATTGTCGGTGAGCTTGTAAGTAAGCTTTTCCACTATATTCTTTTTTTGTGTTGAGTTTAAAAAATTATTTGCAAAAGCAGCTTCTAGTTGGAGTGAGCACGTCCATCTGTCTTCTGAGTTAAAACTATTTTCCTCTCCTGTTATACAAAGGAACACAGCCGCTACTTCATCGTCTATGCCTGCATTCGGTATGTTTTTTAGTGTTTTGTATTTTTTTGCATCCGTAATATTAGATTTCGGTATGTTTATTACGGGAGCTGTAGTTGCGTAACCTTGTGAGGTGTCCAATTTAGCATTTTTGCTTTGGTCGGTGGTGGTGTGGGACCAGATATATTGAGTAGGCTTGTTCTGGGCAAACAAAAGTGTATTGCAGAAAATAAACGATGCGATAAAAATTATGAAACTACGCTTTTTCACCTAACCCCTCTTTATAGGATTACCTACACTATAGTAATGTTAAAGCAATAAGTGTACCAATTAATATATGCAGCAATATCAATCGGTTAAGTGCAATAACGCTGTCTAAAAGCGATACAGTAACACTGATATATTAGCAGGATAATACCTAATTATTATTATTGCCAATATAAAAGGCTTATGTTATTCAGGCATAGGGCTTTGAAGCCCTCTTTTTGTGCCAGCATGCGCAAAGTTCCTTTTAATTCAACCTCATGTTGAACTTGGTATGCGGCGGAACCTGAAGGGCTCTGCACAGAAGAAGAATATTTAATGCGAGTATACGGAGGGTAATTTCGTGTCTGTATTGAAAGAAAAAGTATTAAAAGTAATTCGTCCAGAACTTGATGCAATGGGGATGGATATTATTGATCTAGAGGTCTCTGGTAATGCCGGAAAGACGTTGCTTAGACTTTACATAGATAAAACAGGTGAGACTTTAGATAGATGTACGCTTAGTCTTGCTGATTGTGAACACGTAAGTCGTGCAGTAGAAAGGCTTCTTGATGTAGAAGATCTGTTCGGCAGAAATTACGTGCTGGAAGTTTCTACTCCTGGAATTGAAAGGCCAGTAAGAAACCTTTCTGATTACAAAAGATTTAAGGGCAGACTTGCCAACGTTACATTTGTAAAAGACGGAAGGGATGGCAATTTTGATGGAAGGATAAAGAGTGTTGATGGCGACGTAGTTATGTTTGACGTTAATGGTAGAGACCAAAAGGTTAATGTTAACGATATTAAAAAAGCAAAACTCAAATTTGAGAGGTAGTTATGTTTGAAGAACTAACAAAAGTTATTGAACAATTCGGCAGGGACAAAGGCATCGACAGAAAAATGGTCGTTGAAGCCATAGAGACTGCAATGGTTACAGCAGCTAAAAAGAAAATGGGGCCACACGTAGAAATAGAGGCTCATTACAGTGAAGAAACTGGAGAAATAGAGATGTACCAGTTTAAAACTGTTGTTGAGGATGGCGACGTTGCTGACCCAGACATAGAAATAGAATTGGCAGAAGCCAAAAAAGAGGACTCAGAAATTGAACTGGGCGACAGTATTGGTATAAAACTTGATTCTGCTGCATTCGGTAGAATAGCAGCTCAAACAGCAAAGCAAGTTATTAACCAAAAAATAAGGGATGCAGAGAGAGAAATAATCTATTCAGAGTTCCTAGCAAGAAAGGGTGAAATAATAAGCGGTATAGTTAGAAGATATGAAAGAGGAACTATTGTCGTAGATCTTGGTAAAACAGAAGCGTTTATGCCTCCAAAGGAACAGATACCGGGAGAACAACCAAGAATAGGAGATAGAATCCAGGCGTATCTTTTAGATGTTCTTCAGACAGCAAAAGGGCCACAGATAATCCTTTCAAGAGCAACGAATCTTTATTTAATTAAGTTGTTCGAAATGGAAGTTCCAGAGGTTTACGAAGGAATCGTTTCCATAAAGAGTGCTGCACGTGATGCAGGTTCAAGAGCAAAAATAGCTGTTTCTTCTAAGGACAAGGACGTAGATCCTGTTGGTGCATGTGTCGGTGTAAGAGGAGCAAGAGTACAGAACATCGTTTCTGAGCTTAAAGGTGAAAGGATAGATATAATTCCTTTCAATGCAGACATTGCAAAATTCGTTTGTTCAGCGCTGTCTCCTGCAGAAGTAAGCAAGGTTAAAATAGATGAGTCTAGTAAATACATGGAAGTTGTTGTTCCTGACGGACAGTTGAGCCTTGCAATAGGAAGGAGAGGACAGAACGTTAGATTAGCAGCACAACTTACAGGCTGGAAAATAGATGTGGTTAGCGAAACAGATATGACCAGACGTTATGACGATGCAAAGTTCTCTCTTACTCAGATAACCGGCATCAATGAAACTATAGCTACGGCGCTATTCCAGAACGGTTACAGGACTATATTCGAAGTTGCGGAAGCTACTCCGGAAGATATGGTCGGTATCCCTGGATATGACAATATAGAGTCAGCAACAAAACTTGTTGAGAACGCAAAAGAAGTTGTTAAATCCGGTAAGGTAATAATAAAGACCGAAGATGAAAGGTTCACTGTTGCTACAGTTAAAAAGACCGCAGATGAATTGCTGAGAGAAGAGATGCAGCAACTTCTTGAAAAAGAAAAAGAGCAGCTTGCTGGTCCGGAAAGTGAACTTCTAAAAGTAAGAGGTATGGGGCCAAGCCTTGTGAAGGCAATAACGGCAAAGGGAGTGGACTCAATAGAAAAACTTACAACGATGCCAAAGGATGGTTTTATCGCTACAGTTGAATGGGATAACAAAGAAGAATTATCTCATGTTTACGATAATGCGATCCTTATCCAAAATGAAAGGTTGATCACAGAAGGTAAAAAAGAGGATATTGCTGACAGCGAGAAAGAAAAATTTCAAAAATCGATTGAGGTAACAAAATCTGTTTTATTAAGACTTGCAGCCGCAGGTTTTATGACAGTAGAGACTGTCGCTGCTGTTAGTTTGCAGGAGTTTACATCTAAGATGGGGTTGGAAGACAGCAAAGCTGCGGAAGTATATAACGCAATAATAAAGGGGTGACTCGTTAATGAGTGAAAAGATAAAAATTTTTGAACTTGCACCAGAACTTGGTTTAAAACCATTAGAACTGGTAGGTAAACTTAAGGAAATAGGTATTGTTGTAAAGAGTCACATGAGTGATCTTGATGCCGATCAGGTTTCAAAAATAAAGGCACATCTTACAAAAAAAGAAGAGCCTAAGGCCACGGAAAAAAAGGTTACAGTAAAAAAGAAAGCGGCTGTTGCACCTGCGGAAAAGAAAACGACTACGGCTGTTAAAAAGAAAGCGGTATTAGCCCCTAAGAAGAAAAAAGAAGAAGTCGTCGTTGTAGAAGAAAAGCAGCCGGAAAAAGCTGTAGTAAAGAGCACAATAGTAAGAAAGAAAAAAACGGCAGAACCGGAACCGGTAGTTGTTGTAGGGGAAAAGCCTAAGGAAGAGGCTGTAAAGCAGGAAGCTGCTACTACTGCGGCTTCAAAGACTGAGACTCCAAAGAAAGAAATACCAAAAGACGAGACGGCTGCTCAAAAAGAAGTTCGTGAAGCGGAAGAGAAAAAACACGGTCACGGAGCGGTAAAACATCTTACAGCGAGAGAAATAGAGATAGAAGAAGAGAAGAAAAAAGATAAAAAGAAAGTAAAGGTCGGCAAAAAGGATGGCAAGGTAGAGATCCTTGATATTTTTGAACTTAAAAAACAGTCTAGCACCAGAGCAGTATACGGAGTTAAAAAGAAAGCTTCCGCTGGAAGAGAACAGAAGAAAACACTTATAACGACACCTAAGGCCAGCAAAAGAAAGATACGTATATCTGCCGACGGCATAACCGTTGGTGGCCTTGCAAAGGAAATGGGTGTTAAGGCCGCAGAGGTAATGCAAAAGCTGTTCGCAATGGGAACAATGGCTACTATAAACCAAAAATTAGACTTAGAAACAGCGACTTTAATAGCAACTGAGTTCCATTATGAACTTGAGTTCGCAGGTTTCGATGAAAAAGAAGTTATTGCTCCAGACGCAGATAAACCGGAAGATATGGTCCCTATATCCCCTGTTGTTACAATGATGGGGCATGTTGACCACGGTAAGACATCCATACTTGATGCTATCAGAAAGTCCAACGTCGCAGATAAGGAAGCCGGTGGTATCACTCAGCACGTTGGTGCACATGAAGTTGAACTAGAAAAGGGTGTAATAACTTTCTTAGATACTCCGGGTCACGAAGCATTTACGGAAATGAGGGCAAGAGGTTCGCAGGTAACGGACATAGTTGTACTTGTTGTTGCTGCCGATGACGGAGTTATGCCTCAAACAAGAGAATCAATAGATCATGCAAGGGCTGCCGGTGTTGAAATAGTAGTTGCCCTTAACAAAATAGATAAACCAAATGCCAATGTTGATATGGTTAAAAAGCAGTTGGCAGAATTAGAATTGCTCCCAGAAGATTGGGGCGGACAAACAATAGTTATACCTACAGCGGCTAAAAAAGGCGAAGGTATAAAACAACTGCTTGAAGCGATATTGTTACAGGCAGAAATAATGGAGTTAAAAGCGAACCCGAACAGACCTGGTGAAGGTATAGTTGTAGAAGGTCGTTTGGATAAGGGAATGGGCCCTATCGCTTCTATAATAATTAAACGAGGAACATTAAAAGTTGGTGACTATTGCGTCGCTGGAACAAGTTCCGGAAGAATTAAATCAATAAGGAACTCTCATGGTGCATTAGTACAGTCCGTTGCTCCCGGAAGATTTGGGGAAATACTTGGACTTGATTCTGTTCCAATGGCTGGTGAAAAAGTTAACTGTGTCGCTACCGAAAATGATGCCAGCAAACTTGTAGATCACAGAATAGATGAAAAACGTAGACACGAGACTGTAGAAGCTAAAAAACCATTAACACTTGATGAAATGATGCTGTCTGTAGCCAAAGGTGAAATGAAAGAACTAAGGCTTGTTGTAAAAGCAGATACTCAAGGATCTATAGAAGCACTAAAAGCATCTCTTGAAAAATTAAGTGATGAAACTGTTGCTGTAAAAATAGTTCTTGCCGGTATTGGCGGCGTTACAAGTAACGACGTTAATCTTGCGTTAGCATCAGGTGCTGTAATAATTGCATTTAACGTAAGACCGGATTCAAAGGCTAGTGCAGAAGCAGAAGCTGCGAAACTTGATATAAGATACTACGATGTAATATACAGTTGTCTGGAAGATATGGAAAAGGCAAAGACAGGTATGTTAGAGCCTGTAGATGTCGAAAAGGTGAACGGGCAGGCAGAAGTAAGGGAAGTATTCAACATTTCAAAATTAGGAACAATAGCAGGTTGTGGTGTAAAGACAGGAAAAGTAATAAGGAATTCTCTGGTTCGCGTAATAAGGGATGGAGTTGTCGTTTATACCGGCAAAATAAAGTCGCTTAAACGTTTCAAGGACGACGCGAGAGAAGTTGTTGCTGGACTTGAATGTGGTATGTCCATAGACGGGTTTAACGATATTAAGCCTGGGGATATATTTGAATCATATACTATTAACAAGGTTGATTCCACTGGTGCCATTGTTGGCTCTAAAAAGGAGTAAGCCTTGAACCAGAAAGCATTTCAGAGATCGGATAGAGTTGCTGACCTTATAAGGGAAGAGGTAGCTCAAATATTTCGTAACGACATTGCAGACCCTCGTGTGCAGGGTATAACTATCACCGACGTAAAGATCACTCCTGATCTTATAACCGCAAGAATATATTATGTATCTGGCAACAAAAAAGCGGAAAAGACAATGACGGAAGGGTTGGAGAAAGTAAAAGGTTTCATTAGAAAACAACTGGCAAAGACGATAGAGTTAAGAAGAGTGCCGGAATTGGAATTTTTTTACGATGAGGTTTTTGAGAACGGGATGCATTTTGAAAAGGTACTTAAGGGTATAAAGAATGAACAGTGATGCTGTTGTAAAACAAATAGCAGAAACTTTAAGTAAGGCCAAGAGTGTCCTTGTCACAATACATGAATCACCTGACGGCGACGCTGCCGGCTCCATGCTCGCGATATATGATACGTTAACCACTCTAAAGAAAGATGTTGTTATGTATTCTATGGACGTGGTTCCTATGAAGCATAGGTTCCTTAAGAATTGGGAAAAAATAACTAGTGATACGAGCAGGATAGACGGGAAGAACTTTGATGTTCTCTTAATGCTTGATTGTGGTGACAGGAACCGTTCAGGGGACTTTATCACCGATTTTAGAGGCTATAGCAAGCTTATAAATATAGATCATCACATATCAAACAATATGTTCGGTGACCTTAATCTTGTTGATGCACATGCCTCTTGCACTGGAGAAGAGGTCTACAGGGTAATAAAGGAACTTATTTCCCTTAATTCACTTAGCAAAATAAATTCAGATATTGCTACAGCGCTTCTTACCGCTTTGTATGATGATACAGGCGGCATGCGCTATGTTTCTACAACATCTACTACGCTGAATATTGCGGCGGACCTTGTAGATAATGGTGCGAACTGTGCTTTTGTATCCGAAAATCTTTTTTTTAGTGTTTCCAGACAAAAAATGGAATTAACAAGCCGTGTGCTTTCAACTCTTACTTTTGAAAAAGAAGGCAAGATCGCATATCTTGTAATGACTATAAAGGATAGGGATGAATCCAACGCAATGGCCGAGGACAGCGAAGGACTTATAGATTTTCCACGTGCGATATTCGGTGTAGAGGTTGCGTTCCTTATAAAGGAAGTAGGGGACAAAAAGTTCAAAGTAAGTTTTAGAAGTCGCGGCAAAGTAGATGTAAATAAATTCTGTGCCAACTTTGGTGGAGGCGGACATAAAGTCGCTGCTGGTTGCACCGTTAACGGTAGTTTACAAGAAGTTAAAAATATTATCGTGACAGAATTACAAAAACTTTTAGTTTAATAATCTAAATAGTTCACTATGGATTAACTAACAGCACAGGATCGTTAACGTGAGCAGGTATACCACTGCCTCCAGGTCCAAAACTTTCTACTATACCTATTGATGGAGACACAACGACATAAACGCCGTAGTACATATAAACAGTTCCATCCTCTGCTATAAAAGAATCAGGGGTCCCCGTGTTTGCATAGTAAGGAGTTGTGCCAACAGCGCTCCAAACACCGTCATATAATCTTGTTATTAAAGCCTTAAGACCGCTCTGATAGGACACGTAAGGAATATCATCTTTTACATTAAGAGTAAGAAATGTTCCTGAAACGCCAACTGCTTCCGGTAGGTCAGACCATGAACCATTTTCATATTTTTTTAAATGAAAGTCAGTGCTTTGATATAGAGCATAGACTACACCATCTGTAGAACCGTCGTCGTAAACTGCAAAATCAAAGTCATATGCTGGGAAAGGGGTTACTGCTCCCATAGTGCCTAGATCTATCCATGAAAATCCGTCAAATTTTTTAAATTTTAGTAAGCCAGAACTCATATCAACAAAACCAACATATGGAGTGCTGTCTTTAACCCTTAAAAAAACTCTTGTTCCTTTTCCGGGTGAAAGCCCTATTTGAGTCCATGCTGAACCATCATAGTAATAGGTATATATGCCCCATCCCGAAGAATCTATCATTGCTATGTAAGGCGTTCCATTTTCAACATACAAATACACCTCAAGGGGGCTATAAGGTATAGTTGAGCCTATGTTACTCCAAGCCCCGGACGAATATTGTTTTATGTAAAGGCCGGCGCTTGCTCCAGACTTGTAACAAGCAATGTATGGTGTTCCTGATTCCACAAAAAGATAAGAACTTTCGTTACCTCCATACCATGCGTTACAGCCAGATATAGCTGGATATAATGTCCAAACTCCATTCACTAATTTTTCTACTTCAAAGGTGCTTGCAGCGACTCCTTTATGAGCGATATAAGGGATATTGTTTTCTACAAAAATAGCACCGGATATTCCTGAAGCAGGAGGTGCTGGATAACTTGCTCCTACAAATTCCCAATCGCCAAACCAATATGAACCTGTTGCTTCTGACGAAATATCTGTCTCGGTTTTAGCAATAGCTCTTAAGCTTATTGTTCCTTGGCTCGACGTTAGTGTTAAAGGTAAAACATACTCAACTGCAGTTAAGGAAGTTGCGGGATCAGTTCCATCGTTAGTGTAATATATTTGAGTTTCAATAGGTGAGCTTGGGTCAAGAGACATAGATACAGTAACGGAATCATTGTCTGTTGAATTAAGGCTTGTTGGGGTTAGTATAGGTGCAGGTAAGGTTCCATTAGAATTTTGTTGAATGCTCGCCACATTATTAGGGAATTTCAAAGAGCACGAAAGCATAGTTACAACAATAGTTGTTGTTAACAGTGCAAGTGTAAAAAGCCTTTTTTTAAATGCGAACATAACTCCCCCCTGTCGTTTCTGCCTATACTATAACTAAAAGTATACGATTGTTTTTCCCCGAGGAACCCGGGAATCTGTCAAAAGTGTCAAAAAACAAACGTACCGCTTCAACACTTAACTAATTATATCAAATATTAAACATTTTGTCAACAAATATTTTTGATATATTTTTCTGTTGATTTACGCCAACTTACGCTTGAATATGCAGTACATGTTTTCTTTAAAGGATTTCGTAATAGTTGTAGATAAGCCCAGGGGTAAAAGCTCTTTTTGGGCTGTTAACAGAATAAAAAAGTTAAGTGGTATAAAAAAAGTTGGGCATACAGGAACATTGGATCCATTGGCAACAGGGGTTCTGCCTGTTTGTGTAGGCGAGGCAACAAAGATATCTGATCTATTAATGCACGGTGATAAAGTTTATATAGCAAAAATAAAACTGGGAGAAAGGACGGATACTTTAGATGCTGAGGGAAAAGTAACTGAGGTTGGAACAAAGTCTGCTGAACTTATAACTGAGTTTGAACTTTTGAAGGTTTTAAGACTTTTTAGTGGGAATATAATCCAAATTCCTCCCATGTACTCTGCTATAAAAAAAGACGGTGTGCCTTTGTATAAGCTTGCTAGGAAAGGGCAAAGCATAGAAAGGGAAGGACGAGAGGTTAATGTACAAAAAATAGAGCTATTGAAATTTACTCCTCCATATGCAGAGTTAAAAGTTTTTTGTTCCAAAGGGACTTATATTAGGACTTTAGTAGATGATATAGGAGAAAAGCTGCAAACACTTGCGCATGTTGTAGAATTAAGAAGAGTCTCCTCTGGTGTTTTTGATATTACCCAGGCCGTGTATTTAGACGAGGCTACAGTTACAGAGGATATATGTAACAGAACGTTGTCTATAGAAGACGTGATAAACAGAATAATCCCGGTATTAAAAGTTCCAAGGGAGCTTGCGATAAGGGTCGCGAATGGTTTGCAACTGTCGTATACAGACCTTATGTCCATAGAGAAAGATATAAATAAGTGGAGCAATGCCGTGAATATTGCTCTTTGTTCTGAGGCTGTTAGTGGAGAGCAAAAGATACTCGCGGTCATAAAGATAGTCCCCCAGGATTTTGAAGAGTTAATAAATATGAATTCCTCGTCTAAAATAGCAAAGACGTTACGAATTTTTCATAATGAAGAGTGGAGGAAATAAGGCGAATGTTCTCTAAAATTACAAGTAAGCGTGCTAATTCCTGGTTGCTGTTAATAGGCGTTTGTATGCTGTCTTTAGCAGGGGTAATGATAAAACTTGCAAACGCATCTGTTTATGGAGTTGCTTTCTATAGACTGATAATAGCAGCAATTATATTCGCTGTTATATCTAATAGGGAAATTATAACTGGGTTCCAAAAGGTTAACAAAAGAACTTTATTGTGGATGATACTTGGTGGCGTTATATTTAGTTTCCATCTTATGCTCTGGATATACAGCCTTAAGACAGTAAGTGTTTTTGTCGCAATGATAATCATGGCCTCTAATCCAGTTTATGCAACTCTTGGTGCATATTTAATATTCAAGGAAAAACCAAGAAACAATTTTATGTTCTCGTTCGTGATAGCTTTCGTAGGGACTGTGCTTATTTTTTGGGATGGGATCTTTGATCTTAAATCCGGTTACTCCGGGATGATAGCGGTTTTTTTGAGTACATTACTTTTTGCAGCGTATGTTCTTACCGGCAAAAAAGTTAGGGCAACTACAGGTTCCAGTTTTTATATTTTTATTCTTTATTCTTCTGCTGCAGCCGTATGCTTTGCAGGGATGCTTTTTACAAATGCTCCAATAATTTCTTACAGCGCAAACAGCTATTTTTACTTTATTTTGCTTGCAGTATTTCCCACCGTAATAGGGCATGGTGCTTTGAACCATTGTGTCTCTAGTTTTAAGGCATCAACCGTAACGATGCTAACCTTGTTGGAGCCTGTAATCGGAAGTGTTATTGCTTATTTTATTTTGGGAGAGGATATTTCTTCTTTGTCTGCATTTGGATTCTTGCTTATTATATTTGGTGTAGCGTTACTTTTTAAAAAAGAGTTCTTTGGCTTTGTAAAGGAGCGTCTATGGAATTAAAAAAAATAATCTCATGGAATGTTAACGGTCTTAGGGCCTGTGCGAAAAAAGGTCTTTTTGATTTTCTTGAAAGGGAAAAGCCAGAGATACTTGCGATACAGGAAATGAAAGCAACTCATAATCAAATAGAGGAAGAACATTTTCATCCCGCAGGTTATGATATTGTCCTGTTCCCGGCAGAAAAGGCTGGTTACAGCGGCGTTGGTATTTATATAAAAAAAGGTATTAAACATAAGATAGAAAAAGGTATTGGTATAAAAGAATTCGATAAGGAGGGAAGAACCATAACGGTTCATATGGATGATCTTTCGTTTATAGCTGCGTATTTTCCGAACTCACAGGCTGAACGCAATAGACTAAAATATAAATTGGATTTTTGTTCCTCTATAAAAGAGTATCTCGATAAGTTGAGCAAAAAAAAGATTCCGATACTTTTATCCGGAGATTACAACATTGCGCATACAGAGTTGGATTTAACTCATCCAAAAGAAAATAAAGACAGTCCAGGTTTTTATCCGGAGGAAAGAGCCTGGATGGACGAGTTCCTTAAAAAGGACTATTTCGACACCTTTAGGATGTTCGAAAAGTCAGGGGGGCACTATACCTGGTGGAGCTACAGAACCAATGCCAGAGCCAGAAACGTGGGTTGGAGGATAGATTATCATTGTGTGAATAAGCATCTTAAGGATAGAGTCGTAAAAAGTTTTCACAATACTGATATTCTTGGTTCAGATCACTGTCCGGTAACTATTATTATAAAATAGTAAAAAAAACTTGAGTTTAAGTGTGGAATTTGATATCTTTTACACTATCGAATAGCAATATTAATTGATTTACTATATGGAGTACTAAATGAAAAAATTATTTTTGTTAATGACTATGTCTCTTTTACTTCTTGTTTCAGCATGCAAGCTTACACAAGATGGGAAAATGATGGCAGAGCCTTCTGAACTTACAACATTGGAAGAAGAGTCGCAGCCAAAAGCAGCGTGGTCGGCAGTTGGAAGTTCTTTTGGTTATTCCGCAGCGGGATCTCTTTCTATGGCTGTTTATAATGGAATTCCTTATGTTGCATATAGCGATTATTCAAGTTCACTTAAACTTACAGTTAAGTCATACAGCGGAGGAGCATGGATTGGTGGAAGCGTTTCTACTAATGAAGCGTACAATGTCTCTATGGCTATTTACGACGCTGCTGGAACGGCGAACCCTTATGTTGTTTATAGGGAGCTTTCAAATGCGAGCGGTCCTACTTTTAAACCAGTGGTTAAAATGTATGATGGTTTAACCTGGAGTAATGTTGGTAATATAAGTTTATTACTTGGAACAAACGTTCCTTTTGACTGGTCTCCTCAAATAGCAGTTTATGATAACAACGGCGTTGCGGTACCTTTTGTAGTGGCTAAGGACAGAGTGATGTATTACAACGGGGGTAGCTGGGTTTACTTGGGTTCAGCAATACCGGGTCCTACAGTCGTTTCTCCTAAGATAGGTGTTTACGACGACAATGGAACTCCAGTTCCTTACATTGCATATCACGATACATCTGCGCCTAACCCTGATCAGATAACGGTTGTTAAATACGATTACACGACCAGTGCCTGGGTTTTCGTCGGTGGAAGAGGCTTTACTTATAACGGAAGTGCAATAGATACAGTTGGTAACACTGCTTTTTATTTAACAGCAGCAGGGACTCCATACGTATTCTTTTACTATAATAATAGTGGTGTAGCTAATGTTAAAATGTTCAATGGATCTTCCTGGACGAACGTTGGCACTATCGGTGTAGGGACAGTATACCATACTTCTATTACCGTAGATGAAGTAACCAACAATGTATATGTTTCATACCAAGATCCACTAAGTAGTGGTGGTCTTAAAGTGATGAAGTATAACAATGCAACTTCTACCTGGAGTAACTTGAATGCTTATACTTCCACTACAACTACTGGATGGGTTAATTTTACGAATGCCTGCTTTTCCAATTCGGCTCTTTATATAGGTTATGAAGATAACGATACTGCTGAAGCAGACTACGTAATAAAATATCAGTAATTTATTTCTTTTATATACAATTTGCCGGCTCTGTTCTATTAAATATCTATGATATTCAGAACCGACAATATAATCGATCCCCCAATAGTTGATATTAAAAAAAAGCTTAAACAGATATGCGATCCTAAAAAGTGCATTGATTTATGCCAAGCCGTACCCTCGTACCCAATGCCAGATAAAATAAAACAAGAATTGGTAAAGAACTTTTCGGACTCGTTTTCCTTCTATAGCTCAGATCAGGGAATGCTGGCGTTGAGGGCTGCTATTTGCGAGATTCACAACGTCGGTGATGTAAAAATAAATGATTCAAACGTTATGGTGAGTGCAGGTGCCAATCAAGGTGCCTTTAGCGTTTTTACGGCGCTATTTAAGGCAGGTGACAAGGTTGCATTACCGGTACCATATTATTTTAATTACGATATGGCGTTAAAAATGTTAGATGTTCAGCCAGTTTATTATTGTCTTGATGAGGCTAATGGTTTTAAGTTTGAGTTTAATAGTTTTGATAAAAATATTTTGGATGAATGCAAAGGTATCGTCATCGTAAATCCTAACAATCCGACAGGCGCAGAATACGACATTAATGAATTAAAAAAATTGTATTCTGAATGTGTTAAAAAAAGAGTTACGCTTATTTCTGATGAGGCTTATGGCTTTTTTTCACAGCTGGGGTATCCACAGGGAAGTTTACTGAATAACGTTAACAGCCTAGATAATTTGGTAATAATAAATACTTTTTCTAAAACATTCAGTATGACCGGCTTTAGGGTTGGCTATACAATCGCCAACGATGATACAATAAAAGAGATAATGAAGGTTCAGGACACTGTTACTATTTGTGCTCCTGTAATATCGCAGACAGCAGCGTTGATTGGCATTGAAAACTGTTCTGAATGGCTGAACGAAAAAATAAGGTTCGTACAGAACAATGTTGAAGAGTTTAAAAAAATATTTGCGGCAGCCTCTACAAAGTATAAGCTTGCATGCTGTGGTAATTTCTTTGCATATCTAAAACATCCTTACGAGGATAAAACGGCAGAAGAGGTCTCTTTCTTGCTTGCGGAAAAGGCAAATGTTCTGACGTTACCCGGTTCAATCTTTGGCCCAAAACAGGAAAGATTCATAAGGCTTGCTTTTGGTAATTTTCAAGGAAAGGATCAAATATTGCAGCTTGTTGAAAGACTTAAGGGGTGATATACCTATCACTGCTAATATCATTAATAAATATCAGAAAGGGGGGGAGCAATGCCTTCAGTAGTAATTTTGGGAGCCCAGTGGGGTGACGAAGGAAAAGGAAAAATAGTCGACCATTATGCAAGCATTGCGGATATGGTTGTCAGATATCATGGTGGCGCGAACGCAGGGCACACTCTGGTTATCGACGGAAATAAAATAGTAATGCATCTTATTCCTGCAGGGATAACAAGACCGAACAAAATGTGTATAATGTCTGATAACGTCGTTATTGAACCGAATACACTTATAAAAGAGATACAGTTGGTAAAAGAGGCTGGCTATGACATCAGTCCGGATAGATTTAAGATCAGCGAGCGAGCTCACGTTACAATGCCTTACCATTTGATGATAGATCAGCTTAGAGAGATCAAGCATGCAAGAGCAAAAATAGGAACAACAGGAAGAGGGATCGGTCCTACTTATGAGGATAAGGTTGCTCGTCGTGGAGTAAGGATGGGAGACCTTGTAAGACCATCAATACTTAAGGACAGACTTGAACTTATTTTAGAAGACAGAAATTATTATGTTACACATTATTTGGAAGAAAAACCTTTTGAATTAAATAAGGTTTACGAGGATGCAGTTAGGATAGGTGAAATACTCGCGCCTTATATAACAGATACATCAAAGCTTGTTTGGGAAGCCTGCAAGGCAGACAAAAAAGTTCTTTTCGAGGGAGCACAGGGAGTAATGTTGGACCTTGATGGCGGAACATATCCTTATGTTACTTCTTCAAATACGACTCCGGGTGCTGCTGCAATGAGCGCAGGTGTTTCTCCAATGTTCATAAAGAACGTCGTTGGAGTGTTAAAGGCATATAGCACAAGAGTTGGACAAGGACCTTTCCCAACTGAACTTATGGATGATACCGGTGAACTTTTACGTTTCCAGGGTGGCGAATATGGTGCAACAACAGGACGTCCTCGTCGTTGTGGTTGGCTGGATATGGTTTGTTTAAGATATGTCGCAAGATACGCTGGACTTACATCTTTTGTGCTGACCAAGCTTGACATACTTTCCGGCTTCCCGGAAATAAAAGTTGCTGTGGCTTACGAAGTTAATGGCAAAAAATACGAAGATCTTCCTTATGATCTTTGTGCCCTGTCTGGAAAGATAACTCCAATATACAAAACGTTCCCTGGCTGGTCAGAAGATCTTAAAAAAGTAAAAAATGTGGACGATCTTCCACATAATGCAAAAGAATATGTTAACTGGATAACAAAAGAAATGGGTGTTCCTTTAGCGCTGTTGTCGTTAGGTGCTCAAAGGGGAGAAGGAATACAATCACATGATCCGTTCGAGGTATAAATGAGCCCACAGCAGGATAGCCCGACAAAGTTCGGTGATTATTACCTGATGGACAAGATCGCCATAGGCGGCATGGCCGAAATATGGCGAGGTAAAGCAATCGGTCTTGAGGGTTTTGAAAGGACTGTTGCGTTAAAACTCATATTGCCTTCTTATACTCAAAACCCGGAATTTAATTCCATGTTCATAGATGAGGCCAGAATAGCATCGTCGTTGAATCATAGCAATATAGTCCGTATTACGAACTTTGGAGTAACGGACGGAAGATATTATCACGAGGAAGAATTCATAGATGGCCGTTCTGTAAGACAAATACTGCAAAAATGTCGTGATAACGAAAAGCTGCTCCCGATAGATTCTGCCTGCTACATAATAAGTGAAGTTTGTAAGGGTCTTCATTACGCACACACTAAACACGACCCTGTAACTAATGAAGCGCTAAACATAATACATAGAGACATGAGTCCTCAGAACATAATGGTTTCTTTTGAGGGCGAAGTGAAAATAGTCGACTGGGGTATTGCAAAAGCAAAAGGAAAAATGGAAGAGACCCGTGCCGGTGTTCTAAAGGGCAAGTTTGGTTACATGAGTCCAGAACAGGCAGAAGGCGAGGAGCTTGATGCAAGAAGTGATATTTTTTCTTTAGGGATAGTTTTTTACGAGGCTATAACAGGAGAAAGATTATTTGTTGCAGATAATGAAATAAATACTTTAAAAAAGATCCGTGAAGGTAACATTCCTTTGCCGAGCAAAGTGAACCCGGCAATAGATAGAGAACTTGAAACAATAATATTAAAAACCCTGGCGCGGCCAAGAATAGAAAGATATCAGTCCTGCTACGACGTACATGAGGATATAGTTAGATACTTACATAAAAAGTTTCCTGCGTATAATTCATTAAAACTGTCAAAGTTCATTAAAGAACTTTTTAGCACAGAAATATTGGCCGACAGAAAAAGGATGAGTGAAAGAGAACAAAGTATGCCGTCATATTCACCATTAAGTTATGGTGCTCGGTCTTACGAGGAGAAAACAAGGATCAGTTCTTCTGATCAGTCGTCTTACGAAAATTATGTAGAAATGAATCCAGACAGGACCTTACTTGCGGATTCCGCTTCCAACAAGAAAGGTGATAATGAACCAACTAGGGCAACGGTCGCGAATAGTTCTGTTGCGTCTTCTGCATCTATACATGAAGAAACACAAAGTTCTGCTCCAAGACCTGTAAGAGAGAACACTCCGGCAGAAATAAATTATAGTAAGTCTGATATAAAAATAGTAGAGGCTGGAAACAAAAGGAAAATGTTTCTGAAATTTGGTCTAATTGCTGCACTGGTAGTATTAGTTAGTCTTATCTTTTTAATGCCTAATAATAAAAAAACAAAGGAACAACCTAAACAGATAACGTCCCAGGTTCCAGCTTTTGAAACTCCAGCTTCAGAAGTAAAAGAGATAAAACAGGCAAAAGATGTGAAACAGGAGCCTCAACCTGTTGCAAAAACAGAACCTGTGCAGGTACCAGTAGCAACACCAGTTCCGGAACCGGAACCGGAACAAAAAGCAGAAGTGCCACCAGTGTATGTTGGGAAAATAGGCAGTTTAACTCTTGCCAGCGAGCCTGTTAAAGCAGATGTTCTGATCGATGGAGTATCAAAAGGAAAGACTCCTTTAACAATAAAAGAACTTGAGTTAGGAAAAAGATATGAACTTTCCTTAAGGGCCGAGGGTTTTGAAACATTGACGAAGTTTTTTACGTTGAGAAGAGAAAACAATAACCTTGTATTGACACTTACTCCGAGTGAAACTTCTGGTAAAAGTTTTATAAGTATAGATTCGCAACCTCCATCTCAGGTGTATGTCGATGGGAAACTTGCAGCGAACTTTAAATCACTTTTTATGTACGAAGTAGCTCCAGGTAATCATACCGTTAGATTTGTTAACAAAAAATTGGAAATAGATTATTCAACTGCAATTAAGGTAGAAAAGGGCGAACACGTTAAAAAGAATATAACGTTGAGGTAAATATGATAGAAAGATACAGCCACAAAGAAACCTCTAGTATTTGGAGTGATGAATCAAGGTTCGGTCGTTGGTTGGAGGTAGAAATTGCTGCCTGTGAAGCGTTAGCAGAAACAGGAAAGATACCTGCCGATGCGGTTAAAAGAATAAAATCCAAGGCAAAGATAAATCTTCCAAGAATAAAAGAACTGGAAGAAATAACGAAGCACGAAGTTGTTGCTTTTGTTAACAGCGTTGTAGAACTGATAGGTGAAGATGGTTGTTACTTCCATTTTGGCGTTACATCCTCCGACATAATGGATACATCTTTTTCCATGATGTTAAGGGATTCCTTAAAGCTGAACTTAAAAGAACTTATCGGGTTGATGGCGGAAGTTAAAACGAAAGCAGAAAAATTTAAAGACTTAACATGTGTTGGAAGAACACACGGCATACACGCTGAGCCAATGAGCTTCGGCCTGAAATTCGTTCACTGGTATGATGAATTAAAAAGAAATAAGGTAAGACTTGAAAAAGTAATAGAAGAAGTTTCCGTTTGCATGATATCCGGTGCTGTTGGTACATATTCCGCACTTGATCCAAAAGTGGAAGAACTTAGTGCAAAAAAACTTGGACTTAGGACTATTGGTATTACAACCCAGGTCATACCAAGGGATATTTACGCCGATGCTTTTAATGTAATTGCTCTTTGCGGTGCTACTGTTGAACGTATTGCACTTGAGCTAAGGCATCTACAAAGAACAGAGGTCATGGAGGTAATGGAAGAGTTCACAAAGGGGCAAACTGGTTCGAGTGCGATGCCTCATAAAAGGAACCCGATATCGGCAGAAAATCTTACAGGCTGTTCAAGGGTGTTAAGAGGTTACGCCGGTGTTTCTTTGGAAAATATAGCCTTGTGGCATGAAAGGGACATCAGTCATTCTGCTGCTGAAAGGATAATTGCTCCGGATGCGACAGTACTTTTGGCATATATGTTGAAAAGACTAACAGGACTGTTGTCACGTATCAGGGTCGTAGAGAGTGGAGTTGAAAAGAACCTTAACCTGACTCACGGTCTTATATACTCAAGCATAGTACTTGTTGCATTAATGGAAAAAGGAATGAAACGCGACGATGCGTATGTTGTAGTTCAAGAAAATGCAATGAAGCTTTGGGACGCAATAGAAAAAGGTAATGTAACCTTGAACTTTATTGACGTACTTAAGAAAGATGCAAGAGTTACCAAGCTAATAAATGAAGATGAATTAAAAAAAATATTCGATAAAAAAAATATCTTTAAACACGTCGACCAAATATACAATAAAGTTTTATAAGGGGGAAGAATGGGGTCGCGAAACTTTAAATTCATAAAGAGTGGAAAGGTAAGGGACATTTATGAATCTACGGCTACAAATGAACTTTTAATAGTAGCCAGCGACAGAATTTCTGCATTTGATTGCATACTTCCAACACCAATACCACAAAAAGGCGTAATGCTTACCCAGATATCAAATTTTTGGTTCGATAAAACATCTCACATGATAAAAAATCATATTCTGGTAAAAAATCCTCAAGGGTTAAAATTGGATATGCCTTATAAGGACCTGTCGGAACGTTCTGTGATAGTAAAAAAAGCAAGCGTGCTTCCTATAGAGGCTATAGTGAGAGGCTATATTACTGGTGGTGGCTTGAAGGAATATCAAAAGAAAGGCAGCATTTGTGGAATAGAACTTGAAAAAGGATTAGTTGAATCACAAAAATTAAAAGAACCAATATTTACTCCATCAACAAAAGCGCCGATGGGCGAGCACGATCAAAATATCCCTTTTGAAGAAACTATAGAATTGCTTGGCAAAGACCTGGCAGAAAAAGTTAGGGATATAAGTTTAAAACTCTATAAATTTGCTTCCGACCATGCAGAAAAGGCAGGAATAATATTGGCGGACACAAAATTTGAATTTGGAATGTTAGACGGTGAACTAATAATAGTTGACGAAATGTTCACTCCGGATTCTTCCAGGTTCTGGCCAAAGGATACTTATGCACCAGGGAAATCGCAACCAAGTTACGATAAACAATTCGTACGTGACTATTTAAATACATTGGCTTGGGACAAAACTCCTCCGGCGCCTCCGCTTCCGGTAGCTGTTGTTGAACAGACTCGTCTTAAATATCTAGAGGCTGTAACCCGCTTATGCAAGTGATATTATCTGGCGGAAAAGCTTATTCCGATTTTAGGATTACCGGTCTGCTTGAAAAAATAAGAAAATTAATTCCGACTTCTGGAGTAACTACTATTGATGCAAAGTTCGTTTACTTTTTAAATATAGAAAAGACTCCGGATGCTACGACCGTTTCAAGAATGAAGGAACTACTGGGCAGTACCGGAGAGTTTACAAAAGGAAAAGGTTTTTTTGTTACTCCGAGAAAGGGAACTATTTCACCATGGTCGTCTAAAGCGACAGATATTTTTCATAATGCTGGGCTTAAGGATATTAAAAGAGTAGAGCGTGGGATATATTTTGAACTTGATGGGATTAAGTCACCTCAAGTTTTAAATGTTTTATTCGATAAAATGACAGAGGGTGCTTACGAGGATGTAACGGACTTTTTTGTTCAGCCGGAACCGGCACCTTTGGTTTATATAGATGTGTTAAAAGAAGGGCTTTCTGCTCTACAAAAAGCCAACATAAAAATGGGCCTTGCGTTAAGTGAGCTGGAAATAGAGTATCTTTACAAGGTTTACACAGGTGTAAAAAAGAATCCTACCGACGTAGAACTTCTGATGTTCGGTCAGGTCAATTCAGAACATTGCAGACATAAGATATTCAATGCGGAGTGGATAGTGGACGGTAAAAAACAGGAAAAGTCCCTGTTCGGAATGATAAAGAACACACATGCATTACATCCACAGGGTACAGTAGTTGCTTATTCGGACAACTCCTGCGTACTTGAAGGGAATGTTGGCGAGTGGTTCGAACCACGACGTAGTTTAGATAATGTATATGAATATTCAAAAGAACAGGTAGATATAATCGCAAAAGTAGAAACACATAACCATCCGACAGCAATTTCTCCATTTCCTGGAGCAGCAACTGGGGTTGGTGGTGAAATAAGGGACGAAGGTGCTACCGGTACCGGAAGTAAATCCAAAGCGGGTTTAAGTGCGTTCATGGTCTCTAATTTAAAAATTCCTGGTTTTGTGATGCCTTGGGAAAAAGAACATGCAGAATTTCCGGAGCGTCTTGCTACGCCGCTCGAGATAATGATGGATGGTCCGATAGGCGGAGCGGCATTTGGAAATGAATTCGGTCGTCCACAACTTTGCGGTCTATTTAAAACTTACGAAGATGTTCATAACAGCAGATATCGCGGTTACCATAAACCGATAATGGTCGCCGGCGGAATGGGAAATATAAAAAGAGTTCACGCACAGAAAAAGAATATAGGACCAAAGTCACTGATAGTACAACTTGGCGGACCGGCGATGAAGATAGGTATTGGTGGTGGAGCAGCATCTTCCATGGATACCGGTTCTAACGATGCTGAACTTGATTTTAACTCTGTACAACGTGGTAATGCAGAAATGCAAAGGCGTTGTCAGGAAGTAATAGATGCTTGTATTTCCATGGGTGAAAAAAATCCGATACTAAGTATCCACGATATAGGAGCCGGCGGACTTTCCAACGGTTGTCCTGAACTTGTAAGTGAGACCGGCGGACATTTCTGGTTAAGAAGCATTCACAGCGAAGATAGGTCCATGAGTCCAATGGAAATTTGGTGTTGCGAGGCTCAGGAACGCTATGTGTTGGCTGTTGCTCCAAAGGATATAGATGCGTTCGTTAAACTGTGCGAAAGGGAGCGTTGCCCGGTTGCGATAATAGGTGAAGCAGGGAGTGGCGGGAAACTTACACTTTCCGACGAGCATTTTGATAACAAGCCGATAGATATAGACGTTGGCGTAATATTACATAAACCACCAAAGATGTTGAGGGACGTAAAACATCTGCCGGAAAATCATACGCTGGTGGATATAAGCAATATAAAATTCCATGAAGCAAGGGATAGGGTTTTAAGACTTCCTTCCGTTGCGAATAAAACATTTTTAATAACTATTGCGGACAGAAGCATTACAGGTCTTGTTGCGCGTGATCAGATGGTCGGCCCGTATCAGACGCCGATATCAAATGTCGCTGTAACTGCCAGATCATTTAATGCTTATGACGGCGAGGCAATGGCAATGGGTGAAAGGACCAACATTGCGTTGGTGGACCCTGCGGCTTCGTGTCGAATGGCTATCGGCGAGGCGTTAACAAACATTGCGTGCGCAAACATTGGGGACATTGGGAATATAAAACTTTCTGCCAACTGGATGTGTGCCTGTGGAGAAGAGGGTGAAGATGCAAACCTTTACGATGCTGTAAGAACTGTCGGTATGGAGCTTTGTCCTGAACTTGGGGTAAGCATTCCTGTCGGAAAAGATTCTTTATCCATGAAAACCGTTTGGAACTCTAAGGACGGAAAGAAATATAAAATGACGGCTCCGTTGAGTTTAGTGATAAGTTCGTTCGCACCTGTAAAAGATGTACGCAAAACCGTAACTCCTGAATTAAAAAAATGTGACGGCTCAAAATTATTGCTGATAGACTTGGGACAAAAGCAAAATAGATTAGGTTGCTCGGCGCTGGCTCAGGTTTACAATCAGGTGGGAGATGTTACTCCAAATCTTGATGATCCAAAAATGTTCGTGAACTTTTTTAATGCAGTTCAGGAGTTTATAGAAAAGGAATTGATACTTGCGTATCACGACCGTTCGGACGGCGGACTGCTTGTAACAATTTCCGAAATGTCCGCTGCTGCGCGTATGGGTGTAGAGATAAATACGGATCAGCTTGGTAACAATGCCCTTGAAGTTCTTTTTGCAGAAGAGCTTGGAGCTGTTATACAAGTTGCTCCTCAACATTTGACGGCAGTTAACGAGATACTTAAAAAGCACAATCTTAGCGACGTAGTTTTTGATATAGGTCAACCAAGGGCGGATAAAGTAATGCCTTGCGGTGATCCAGTTACAAAACTAACCAGGACCTGGTCAGAACTGACATACAGAATGCAGGTGCTAAGAGATAACCCAGAGTGTGCAAAACAGGAATTTGATAATATTCTGGACGAGAATGATCCCGGGATGAATTTTAAGGTTACCTACAACCCGGATGAACAGTTCAAGATAAATACTGCGCTTACAAAGCCTAGAATGGCAATTTTAAGAGAGCAGGGCATAAACGGACAGTTGGAGATGGGGGCTGCATTCAAACGTGCCGGATTTGAGTCTGTGGACGTTCACATGACAGACCTGTTGAGCGGACGAGTGAACCTGAAAGATTTTAAAGGTATCGTCGCATGCGGCGGATTCTCCTACGGCGATGTACTTGGTGCTGGCTCTGGCTGGGCTAAGTCCATATTGTACAATGGATCATTAAAAGAAATGTTCGCAACGTTCTTTGCTCGCAAAGACAGTTTTGCCCTTGGAGTTTGCAACGGTTGCCAGATGATGTCACAGCTTAAAGGAATAATCCCTGGTGCTGAACACTGGCCGGAATTCACAAAGAATAAATCCGAACAGTTCGAAGCAAGATATGTGACTGTTGAGATATTAAATTCACCGTCTATATTGTTCAAGGGAATGGAAGGCGCAAGGGTGCCAATACCTGTTGCTCACGGAGAAGGTTTTGCAAACTTTGCGAACACCGGTTCTTACGATGCGTTAGCTGCGAGTGACCTTATTGCTGTTAGGTACGTGGATAATTATGGCAACCCAACAGAACGTTACCCATTCAACCCGAACGGCTCCCGTGACGGCTTGACCGCCCTTACAACCACCGACGGCCGAGTAACCATTATGATGCCTCACCCTGAACGTTTATTCCGTAGTGTGCAAATGTCTTACCGCCCACGCGACCTCTTCACAGGCGAAGCCGGCCCATGGCAGAAGATGTTCATGAATGCGGCTAAATTTTCTTTTTAAAAATATTGAATTTATCTAAAACGTCGTCTTCTTTTGCCCATTTTCTGATCTCTCTTAGATTGACAGGATGTTTTTGTGCAACTTGAATAGCTTGTTCTAAACATTGAAGATCATCCCAGAAGAAATAAGCTGCAAGCCTATCCATTACGCATTGAGTTGGAGTGAGCAGTTTTAATATTTTCCCTCTTTTTTTTATTTCAGCTACTTTTTTAATAGGAGTGTTCCCAACGGCTAAGGGAGGAGGAGGGAACTCAACGAATAGTTTTGTTTTTGGATGGGTATAATACCTTCCCTCTTTCATTGTGAAACCTAACTCTTTCATGACTTCTTTAATTTTTTTATCATCGCCATAAGAAATAAAGTCTAGGTCAGAGGAAACGTACTCATTGTTTGAATAAATAGAAACTACGGCTCCACCAGTTAGGACAGTGTTTATATCTTTTTTCAGCAAAGCATCACACACAACGATGGCAAGTTCTTCTATAGTTGTTTTATTGTTAATATCACTCAAATTGGTTTTCCTTTACGTCTTGGTCTTGTTCTAATTCTATAATATTTTTTTATTTCCGATTCTGGCATATATTCCATTGTTCGTGACAATAATGATTTGAGTTCTTTAAGCATAGGATAACGTGAGTTCCATTGGTACATTCTCGTTTTCCCTTTTAAACTGCTTGCAAGTATTCCACCAGCCTCCAACTTCATGAGTTGTGCCTGTACCATGTTCAAAGATATGCCAAAGGTGTCAGAGATCCTTTGTGCATAGCCTTCATTATAGTTGTAAATGTAGAACAGTACTTTTTCTAAGGTTACGTTACCAAATAATTTTTCTAACATAGTACCTACTATTATACACCTAAATAGTAGGTGTTGTCACCTAAAAAATAGGTAGGTATTGGTAAACTCGTAACTATTTAATAATACTTATTAAATAATAATTAGGTTTGCATTAAGCCAGACTTTCTACGATATCTTTTATTGTTTTTGCTACGGTCGTCATCTCGTCTATTATTGCATATTCCTGGCAAGAGTGAGCTCCTCTGCCTCCTATGCCAATAGCTACGGCCGGTATGCCATGAGAGATAAATTGTGTAGCATCGGTTGCTGCTCTTATTACGGATGTTTTTGCAGTAACACCATATTTAGTAAAAGCGTTTTTTGCGATCTTAATAACATTGCTGTCTTCTGGTAATAAATATGCCTTAAAAAGTGTTTTTCTGTCTATTGTAACTTCTGCCCCAACTTCTTTTGCTCCTTGTTTGAATGCAGCGACCATGTTGTCCGCAGTCTTTTCTGCTTTTTCGTTGTTAAGACTTCTACATTCTGCCATTAGGCTTGTGTGCTCCGGTATCCCGTTCCTTATTTCTCCACCGTGTATTACTCCGATGTTTGCAGTGGTTTCCTCGTCTAATTTTCCTAGTTTTAGTTGAGCCATTGCTTTAGCGGCAGCGTGTATGGAAGATATTCCTTTTTCCGGTGCCATTGCCGCATGTGAAGATTTTCCTTTGAAATGTACGTCCATGGTTATCATTGTTGGACCACCGACAACTATTTCTTTTATGTCGGACATGTCCAATATGAATGCCATTTTTGAATCAACGAGTGAGTAGTCCATGTTTATAGAGCCCAAACATCCAAGTTCCTCGCAGCGAGTTATTATAACTTCAAGGGGCGGATGTTTTTCTGCTGTTGCAAGCATTTCTAATATTTCTGCTATTCCTGCTTTATCATCAGCAGCAAGGATAGTTTCTCCATTAGATTTGATTATATTGTTTTCTATGACTGTTTTTATTCCTATACCTGGCTTTACAGTATCGCCATGACAAGCAAAACCAATTGTATCTTTACTTGAAGAGTTTTTGGCAGGGATTTTTGCTATAAGGTTACCAAACTTGTCTCTAGTCGTTATTGCCTTGTAGTTTTTGGTGAAGCGTTGTTCCAAATACGATAAAAATTCTTGTTCATTGTTAGATTCGCTTGGGATTTTAATGAGCTCACAAAAGGTGCTAACCAGACGGTCCATGTTTACGTTAGACATAATAGTTACCTCCGTTACACTTTCGATATTAGGAAAAGACCATACCACACTTGTGCGCTTATTAATATTTGTATCCTTATTTTTTTAGAGGGTGGGTGCATCAAAAATGATGCACTGTAAATTGTGTTTTATTTTTCTGCTGATTTCGGAATAGCAATAATTGCTCCTGCAAACACAATTACACATGATATTATTTTCATTACACCAACACCAGAGCCAAGGAACATTGCTTCAAGTGCAACTCCCCAAGGAGCCCTTAGCAGGGTGAATACTGTTGCCTTTTGGGTGCTGTATATTTTGTAGAGGTGAAAAAAGTCATATTGAGAACATATTAAAGCATTTGCCACAGCAACTATTCCCCCAACATTTATACTAGCAATGGAGGATACTCCGTCCGTGATAGTGAGCAATATTAATGTTGCTAATCCTAACATAAAGAACCCACTTGCTGACTTATCTTTAAACTATTTTTTTAACCACGCTTGCCTTTTTTTGTTTTTTCGTTGCCAAGTTTGGACTTCTTTAGGTAGGGTTTTTGTTACTACATTATCTCAAAAAATCTTGCTTTTGTTTTTTAATGCGTCTTTTTTGAAGTAGAAGGTGCTTCATTTTTGTTATAGAATTAATTCAACAAAAAATTTTCTAACGATTAGGGAGTTTGCACACTGTCTAAAATTTCTTTATCTAGTTAATATTTATGCGTTTTATGTTTGTAAGGCAATTAATTAATGACCGAAAGTAGTAATAATAGTAGATAGTTACACTATTAATTATACGTGGCATAAAACTTGCTTGGTATGTTACTTGAGGTAACGGCTTAGCGATGCACTTTTATTGCCTATTTATATTGATGCTTTTCTCGTTTAATTTATATTCCCAGGAATATAAGTATCAGTGGACAGCTGATTTAAAATCAAAATCTTGAGGTTATATATGATACGGTACTTGTTGCTATTGATGTTTTTCTTTGTATCTGGATTTAATCCAGCTTATCCTCAACAAGAGCAGAAAGAAGATCTAGAGGAATATTCCTTACAGAAAACGATAGATGGCTTAACAAAGCAAAGCAAAAATATTTCAGGACTTAGTTTTAGCAAGGCAGATGGAGTTTCCGAAGAAAGAAAACTTATACTCAATCAGTTTAAGGCAGAAATAAATTCCAACACAGCTTCGTTAATTAAAAAGTTGTGCTTACACCAAGATGTTTCTACGGAAGTAGCTTTTTATAACGACCCAAAAACAAGCAATGCAACGGAATACTTACTTAGCTACAAAGCGAATCTTAAACTCATACAGTCTGTTTTTTTTAAGGGTAAGGGTTTTTCTCAATCAATCGGTACCATAGAAAGCCCAGCGGTAGACATACAACCTTTTCGTTCGTCGAGTAAGATATACGATGCAATAACAAAGGAAATATACAAAGCGCTATTGGAAGATCTAAATTCAGCAGATCCCGGAGCATGGAACCAAACAAAATTTATCCTGACCTTTGGTAATTCAGAGAACTTTAGACAATATATTGATAAACGCTGTGCAGATATAGATCAGCTGAACAACTCTGTTACAGAAAATATCCGAAATCTTGGACACAACCTGTCATCAAACACAAGCGTATTAGAAGACCTGTACTTAATGATCACCGGTAAAGACCCAGTTAATTCTACTGCTGAAGGAGAAACTCAAGTTTCTAACGCAGCTTATATAAGTTCACAATACCTTGCCAGTACATATCTGTTTGGACTGGAAGTTATAAAACACAATCAACTTCTGTATGCTCCTCCAGTGTCTGATATGTTTGCGAATACTTACGACTACGATAAATTAAAAATTAAACCATTTACGTCATCTGAGCTACAATATATTCCTTCTCCACAAGCCCCTGATGCACTACGTGTAGAAGCTATTAAACTTGAAACCTCATATAAGGAACAGCCTGCTCCTGTAGAAATACCAGAGATCAGCTTTACAGAAAAATATAGTCTTTCTTCTATACAAAAAACAGTTACAGAGCTTAATGGTAAAAAAGATGCTAATTATTTTACTCCATATATGAAATTGCTTTCAACTACCGAAGCAGTTGTGGGTGATTACGCTACTGAGAGTCTTAAGCTCTCTAAAAACGCACAGGATGAAGCATATTTAGTTGCAGAAGAAGCCAAAAGTTTTTCTGCCGGATGTGAGTTTGTACTCGCAGCAGCAAGTTTTATTACTACAGCAGGTATTGGTACTGTAGCAATAGGAACAATGATAGGCATTGGTGCATTAGATGAAACCAAAATGATATCTAAAGAAATAGAGGAGTACGTACCTGCTGGAAGTATAGTAAAAAACCATGCCGCAAGTGTTGGTCTTTATCTTTGGATGGTTGCAACAAGAGTTCCAAGTGTTTCTATTGCGCTTTCTAAGACACCACTTCTACGTCTAGGTATATCCTCATATTTTGCTTATGACCTTGGGACTTCACTTATTGAAATTGAAAAACAAAAACGGGCAATAACGGATGCAGTTGCATTAGGACAGATGACAGAGGCGGAAGCTAAGCTTAAAGAACTTGATCTTCTTAAAAGCACTATAACCACAGCCACATTTTTTGCGCATACAATCAAAGGCCTGCCAGCAGAAATAAAAGCTAGCGATGAGTTAATAAAGCAAACAATTTTACCCAAAGTTAAGGGGTATATTGATCTCTTAAGCAACATCGGATCGCAACAAGAATTGGTTTTAATACAATTATCAGATGGTAGGGCTGTTCCTATTGAAAAGAAAGTTAAATTTGTTCTGGATGAATATAATAAGAGCTTTTGTGAAACGAGCAAAAACGTAGATAAAGGATCGGATAATAAGGCGACAAATCTTGAAAGTTCTGATAATATAAAAAACAGTGTCGAAGAAAAATTCAAAAAAGAAAATACTCCTAATGTGGATAACATGCTTAAAGAAGAAAACTTGGATAATACAGATAATACAGTAGAGGATATTGCCCCGATGTTAAGAAAAACAAAACAAATAACAACAATAAAAGATATTAAAAGATTGTTAATTATAACGGCGATGGATGTTGAAGAACGTGCTATTACAAAGGATTATAAGTTTAGTGAGGCTTATGTTGACAAGGATTTGGGGGTTTCTGTTAAATGGTTAAAGATTGGGAGAAGAAAAATTTTTGTTGCTAATTCAGGTTTAGGGACTGTAAATGCTGCTTTAACAACAGCAATATTGAGCCGCAAATTGAAAATTGATGCTATTTTATTACTTGGTGTGGGCGGTGCATTGCATACAAGTTTGGATGTAGGTGATGTCGTTGTTGCAGACAAAGTAATACAACATGATTCGTTCATTAGTAGTGATGACGGGTCTCAGCTAATGGCACCTGGTGCTTTATTTTTGTCTGTTTCAGCCGAAGAACGACAATCACCCGTTATGTTTTCTAATCCAGTTCTGGTTGATTGGTTAAAATCGAGGTTGAGTACTTTATACCCAGCAGGGACATATAGTGGCACGTTATTGTCTGGAAATGAGTTCGTAGGAAGTGCAGAAAGGAAGAGGGAGATAGCATCTATTGAAGAGAACGTGTATATGGTAGACATGGAATCAGCTGGTATTGCACAAATAGCTCAAAAACTAAATATCCCATTTGTTGCTGCTAAGACTGTTGCAGATAGAATGTCTCAAAATGGCACAATATCTAATGATTATAAAAAATTCTTACAATCAGCATCAAATCATGCTGCTGAAATATTTAAGATAGTTGTTTTGGAATTTGGAGCAAAATAAGTGTTTATTAGATTTATTACAATAATGCTTATTACTTTTTTTTTAATATGTCCTTTTACTTGGGCTTCATGTTACAAAATAGGTCTACTGGGTCAATTTAAAAGACCATTTAAAGGGAGTACTAGTCAACCCTTTGGAATAGAAATACAAAGAGGCGTTTCTTTAGCTCTTGATGAATATCGGCAAGCTAATGCTAATATATGCTTTAGAACCATAAGTTATGACATAAATAACACTATTTCAAATATTCCTGACATTATTAAACATGCGATAGAAAAAGAAAATGTCCATCTTTTCATTGGTTTGGGTAATTCTGATGAAGCTTTAATGGCAGCAAATTCATTGAAAAGTAAAAAAGGTATCCTAATGACACCTACGGCTTCGTTAGACGAATTAAGTCAAGTAGGTAATAGACTTATCACTCTTTACCCGAAAAACTCTATAATCGCTAAGAGAATGGCCTTTGATTCTTACAGAAACGGAGCAAGGAAGGTTTTAATTATTTATGGGCAGAACAATAAATACAGTTCAAATATAGCACAGAATTTTGAGAAGGATTTTACTAATCTTGGAGGGTCTATCGTTTATAAAATAAGTGTAAGGACTAGTGATGTTCTTTTAGATAAAGAACTTATAAATTTAAAAAATAAAAATTATACACATATATTTATTCCTCTTTTTGAAACTGATGTAGCAAAGATTGTCTCATTTCTTAATTCTCACAATATAAATAAAAAACTTATTGGTTCAGATTCGTGGGGTACTTATTCAACGATAATTAATAGCATGACTAATAATATTTCTTATGAAGTCTTACTGCCTCTGATTTATTCTTCAGATCTATTAAACACAACGAACAAGAGATTTGTTAAAGAATATAAGAAACAATTCAAAAGTTTACCGTCTGATTTAGCTGCATTTTGTTATGATGGTATGTTTATATATTTTAAAATGGCTAAAATATGTGGAATGAAAAAACTTTTATCTGAACCAGAAACCTGTGCTTCTAGAATTACACCAATAAATACAACCACAGGCCTTATTACGTCGTTCAATAAGTTAAATTTAAATAGACCAATAACAACAAGACTACTGGTAGATAAAAATGATAACAACCGTAAGTAAAGTTCAAACAACAAAAAAGTTTTTAATGAGAAATATGTTTTATATTTGCTTGTTCTTAGTTATGTTTACTGTTTTGTTCTCAGCTCTTTCCATATATAAACAAATAAATAATGCAAATTTACTCTATTTCGAAAAAATAACACAGGTATTACAGTTTAATAAAAATGAGATCCTTAACGAAATAGCTTTAAATGATGTCGCTGCATTGAAGGAACACTTAAATATTCTATTAATAGAACTAAATGCAGACAAGATAGTGTTAGAACAAGATAAGTTTTCTTTAGAGTTTAATAACAGAAAAATAGATACTTTATCATTTCCTATGAAAAAATTTATAAGAATGTTTATTCCTATTGCTCCTATTGAAGTCCCTATCTCAAATGATTTTGACAACTTTAGAGCTAACATTAAATTAGATTATGTTTCCTCTTTTACGAATAGATTTATTATTCCAACTTTGATGTCGGCTATATACTCATTACTATTTGTACTTGGTTTAATCTCTGTTTTTTTTGTGCTTTTATATCATAAATTTAAAAACTGTTTAATTACTCCTCTGAGAAATATTTCTGAAGCACTTTCTAATTCTGAATTTATTTCTAAACCGATAAAATTAGACCCCGTTCCTCTCTATCTCAAAGACATTTCTGATGTATATAACGCTCTTATGGAATATGAGAGACTTAGACAATTAGCAAATTCAGAAATAAATAGAACATCACATTTAGCTGCTATTGGCCAAACGTCTCAAATGCTCGCCCATGATGTAAGGAAGCCTTTTTCACAAATTAAAATACTGCTTTCTCTTCTTAATCAGATTAAAGATGATCCTTCATCTATTAACAAGGCTGTTAAGGATATTGATGCTTCTATAAAACATGTTGAGAGTATGTTGTCAGACATCATGAATTTCTCAAGGGAGGTTAATCTTGGTATAGAATCCTCTTCAGTTGTAGAAATAGTAGCTTCTTCTCTGCATCAGTTGTCACAAATTTCTGGTAAAAAAGATATAAAATTCAAATATTCATTTTCTAATACGCGAAAAATAATGGCGGATCATGTAAGACTATCCAGAGCCCTAATTAACATTATCGAAAATGCCATCGACGCTATTGATGAAAAAGGCATAATAAGGATAACGTGTTCGGATATAGTTATTAACAATAAAAGGAGTATTCAACTTGTTGCCGCAAACGATGGCCCATTTATTCAAGAAGAGGATCTTCAAAAAATATTTACCCCATTTTTTACCAAGAACAAAAACAGGGGAACAGGCCTTGGGCTTGCTTCCGCAAAGAAAATTGTGTCTCTGCATGATGGAACTATTTTGGCAAAAAATAATAGAGAGAACAACACAGTTGAATTTATTATAACCATTCCTGCATCAGAAGAAATGGATGATTACTCTTTAGAACGTTTACCAGAAAACCTGAATGACATAGTTTTCCCAAAATATAAAAATAACAGAGAACAAATTGAAAGCACTGTTCAGCATTTGAAAAATTCAGGTTATAGTTTTAAAATATTGTTACTGGAGGATGAACCACTTTACAGGGCCTCAGTTAAGAATACTATTAAACAAATACCAGCACTTTCTGCAATGATAACGCTTTATGATGCTAAAAGCTATGATGAAGCTTTCGCGCTTGTAAAGTATGAGAATATTACACATGCTATAATTGATATAGATCTTGGAGAAGAAAAGGACGGATTTAATTTTTTAAAGGAGATCGGTACCAGTGGAAGAAAAATAGAATCTATGATTCATTCAAACAGGCATTTGGATACATTTAGGCAAAAGGCTTTTGAGCTAGGTGCAAAGTCCTTTGTCCCCAAGCCGTTAACTCTAGAGCATTTACTGGAGTTTCTAGTAGCTGATGAAAACGTACCAATGGTCCCAATGAGTCTGTAAAATGAATCAGGACATGTACAAGGCCACACAGCTCGCTGGACAATCTTACACCAAAAGAATTTGTCGATAAAATACAAGGAACTGTGCTAAATGTAGCTTGAATTTAACTTGCCCTGGACGAAAAAAGGGGGAAGGTCATTATGTGTACAAAAAGAAGCTAAACATGATTTGTGCCCTTCATACAAACAAAGACCTCGACCAAGGGCTGAAAGATAAAATGACTCAGTATGATATCTCTTATATACAAAAACCATTAGATATTAGTAAGTTACACGCTTTCATACGAGTGTAGGCTTTGTCAGCTTTTTGACTAATTAAGCACGCTGACTAATTAAACCTAATGTTAATACCAACAAGTATAATAGAATAGTTCTCTGTAATCTATTTTAACCAAGAGGTCTATGATTATGAAATGGTTGTTAAAGATTCGTGACAGTTTAGACTATTTATACTCAGAAATTAAAAAATATTTTGACTCTTGGTTGTTAATATCTTTTGCCATCATCATAGTTGGTGTTGTTGTATATGTAATACTTATGTCGCTTTCTAAAACGGCAATATTCCCAAAAGATAAGGACCGATACGATATAGATACCATTTACGTCGGGCAGATGAGAGATTTTTGTCCAGAGGAGTTTGACGCAAATCCTGGCAAAAAAGAATTTGAGTCGTGCGTTCCAAAACTTGATATTAATAAAATGGTAGAGGTAAAGATACCAACATTTAAAGAAACAATAAATGTAGCACCTAATTTGCCATACATGATGAAACATGATTCAGATCCAAAAATAAAAGAAGCTGGTAACTATTTTAGACACGGTAATTATTTTGTAATAGGAATTAAAATACCAGAAAAATATTTTTCTATTGATGGTGGATATATAAAAAACGGAAGAATAGTTAATGAGTCAATTGATTATAATGTACTGAGCTTTAACGGCATGACGTTTGGCACAGGGTGTGTGGGTAGCGCTTGTGATGTAAGACTTCATTATGGATCGCAGTATGTCAATCAAATACCCTTAATAGTAGAAAAGGGTTCAAATAACAGCGATATTGTTTGGATCTTTGGTACACAATTGAATACCCCCATAGGTCTCTGGCTTGATGATGGAATTTTTGTAACAAAAAAATTGTTGCTTCTTTCAACTCACGAACTCTATGGATTATTTAATTTTGGCAAGCCAATGTTTGCAGGGATTGCACTTGTTGCTTTGTTTCTTGTCTCACTTCCGTTTGCATTTTATTTGAGACGTTTTTTCGATTACCCTGCGTTTTCTTACTTTGCGGGAAGTACAGCTCTTTGGTTTATCTCGTTAAATTTGGCAATTTTGTTCCCTTGGCTAAGGGGTTTTACGTATCGCTTGTTTAGTTTATGGATTATTTTTAACTTTTTGTTTTCTATTCTTATTCTAAATCTTGCTTATTCAAGATTCAAAAATCTTTTAAAGAAAAGATATTTCATAATAGTTCATTTAGTTCTTTTAGGTTTAATTTTTTCTGTCTATTTTTATTTTGGAAATTTAGGTCCTCTTGTAACTGTTTGGGGTAAACTTGAAGTAACTTTTGCTTTTATGGCTTTTTTATGTGCAACAATACCGCTGTTATCAGGAATATATGTACTTACAAAAATGCTTAAAAACACAAAAGATCCAAGAGCATCTACCCGTCTTGATTATATGAGAAGAATAAAAGAGCTATGTATTTACCTACTAGTTTGGATAGTTTTTTCTTATAGCTATATATATTTTGCACATTTAGGTATGGGGACAGGCAACATCTCTGAGTTCTTTACGACAAGTATAGCTCTTTTTTTATTGCTCTTGGGAATTATGATTTATCATACCCATTCAAAAGAAATAACACGTATGTCTTCGGACTCACTTGCAGAACTTGAGCGTCTAAATAAAAGAAAATCTCCTCGTGAACTTACAGAACTGCTTGAAAAGCCATTTGAGGGGGTTTTACTTTTACTAGATATGGCAAATTCCTCCGGAAAAGATGGACGTGAAAAAAAAATGGTTATGGAACGACTTTTAAACCTTTGTAATAGAGAAGCCAATAAAGTTGGTTATTATGCAAATTACGTGAAACCAGCGGGTGATGACTGGAAAATAATATTTATAAAAAAGAATCAAAACCTTGCTGATGATTTATTTGAGGTAACAAAATTTGCAGTTGATAACTATCATAAATTTGAGAATTGTATAAAAAACGTGTTTGTAGATTCTTCTATTCATGTGAGTATTTTTGCGTTGTCTGAATATGTAGTTGCGATAGATGAAAAAAATGAATCTGATTATGGGTACACGACGATGCTTGATTTCTCGTCCAAAGAAGCCGATTTAATGCTTAAGTATATAGAAAAATCTAATGAGTCTAATACGTTAATGGTTGCTGGTAAGGAACAATTCTTTAGTAATGAATTAAAAAGCTTAATGAAAGGATATGAAGTTCAATTTCTTAAAGACAAAGTTCAAGAAAAGCATAAAAATGTTGCGATAGAACTAAAAATTGTTTATGGACTTGCGGAGCTAAAATAAAAAAACGATATTGATATATAAAAACAAAGCCACAGCCTTTTCAGACTGTGGCTTATTTACTTTGATTTAAAATTTATAAACAATTAAAGTTTATGCGCAACCAGCTCCGTTACAATCAGAAGCAATAGCTGGAGCAGATGTTACATAAGTAACGTAAACAGCGGCACCTATAAGTGTTAACCCAATTGCTAAAGCAAGAACTAACTTTTTCATATCAACCTCCGATTCCTTTACCAAAACTTACCTTCAATATACTCTTTTGGGAGTTATAGTCAACGAAAAAGTTAATGAAATTAGATACATTGATTAACTTGTTTCTGTTTTCTATAATACTTTTTACCATTCCCCATAAGAGCTAGTGTGGTAGTCAAAGTTATGTCTATTAATATTGCAAAACACTTGCCAATTAGAAACGGTAATAATTTTAATAGGTTATAAATTAACTAGTGTATAAGGTTTTGACGACTGTATTGTACTTGATGAATATTGGATATTTGTAGACTCTGAGGCCTCAAAAGCGGTATATTCCCACTTATGATAAAAAACAAAATTTTGTTATTAGTACTTGTGATTAACTCTTCTGCTTTTTGTCAGGAAGGAACCCTTTGTCCAAAGACAGAAAAATTTTTTAAGGGCCTTACTGTTGTGAAAAGAACAGAGTGGGGTGCACGTGTACCAATAACTAAAGAGAACATTACAGAAGCAGATAAAATAAAGGGTGCGGGTCCTATAACAGAATATTCGGATTATGGTCTTAAGGGGGCACCAGCCTATACTAGGGTAATTCTCCACAACACAGCTATGATGTATGAAGACAAAAACACTTATGGTACTCAGCCAAAAGGCTGCGGAAATAAGCAAGCTAAATATATTCAGGATTACGAAATGGATGAACACGATATTAAAGCCGATACTGGGTATAATTTTTTTATAGATCGTTGTGGAACAATTTATGAGGGGCGAAGTCTTTCTTATTTCCCTTCGCATACAGGATCAACAGTAGAGGAAAATAAGAAAGAGGATCTTACTTTAGATCCTGACTATGGTTCCATTGGAGTTGCTTTGATTGACCACTCTAATGAACCATTAACTATTCAGCAAATAGAAGCAGCTGAAAAGTTAATTACTTTTACTATCAACTGTTATGATGTTAACAAGGTTATCACTCACGCAGAAGTTAAGTCACAATTAGAGGATGGTACTTTGTTGGGGCAAAAACTTACATTAGAATCATATTCTGTCGTCGATCCTAAAGTTTGCCCTGGCAGCGGAACGATTGATCAGATTATAACCATCAGAAAATATTTTAATGATAATTTTAGCATTCCGTTTGATGAGGACGCATACAGAAAGCTATTTCAATAAAATTGCATGAAAAGACATATAAACAAAAACTACGTCTTTCTATTTTTTATGTTTTTCCTTTTCTTCTCCTGTAATAATAAAAAAGATCACACTTTTGTTATAGGAATACCCGACGAATGGGGAGATTTAAGTCCATCACAACAAAACTCCGTTTACACTGATGTCATCATTAGCAATAAATTTGAAACACTTGTTCGAATGGATAGGAATGGAATGATAGAGCCTTCGGCTGCAATCTCATGGAGTATTAGCCCTAAATTCGACGAGATAAAGTTTAAAATAGATACGACCAAGCGCTTTTCCAATGGTAAATTCTTAACAGCACAAGATTTTAAAAATGCATGGGAGCAGGGACTTGCGCTATCCTCTTCTAATACCTTTAAGGGTGCGTTTAAGGATATTCTCTCTAGGGTGAAAGGATATAAGAACTTTAAGAAAACAAAAAAGCTATCTGGCTTGGTTGTCGATGGAGATTTTTTTATATTGAAATTTACAGGACCTTTTAGGTCTGCATTAAGCTTTATTTTTAATACAAGGTTAGGTGTATTTATAAAAGAAGGTAAAGATTTTATAGGTACTGGTCCGTATAAAATAATTTACGATGATGGTAGAGCATTAGAAATGGTTCCTAATAAATATTCCAAAATTTCTCAGGCTTTTTCTAAAATAAAACTAATAGTTGTTCCACCAAAAGAAGCAGAAACAAAATTAAATTCAGGGGAAATAGAGGCCTATTTGTTCGCAGAAAAAGCTATCATAAAAGCTTGTGCCTCTCATACAAGTACAAGCAAAATTAAATGTATTAGTGGTAGAGAAGGTCGACATGAATATGTAAGTATTAATGGCCTCCCTGATAGCATTTTTAGTAACCCTAAGTATCGTAAGGCTATACAAGCATTGTTAATCTCAGAAGTAAAAAAATCAGAACTTCCTGAGTTTATGAAATTTAACAATGTTAGAAAAGATCCTCAGGTATACTTAGATTTTCAGTTGGGAAGGCTTAGTGATGAAGAGGCTGATAGAGTTATTCATGAGGGGGATAAATATATTTTCGACTTTATTAAAGCAACTAAATCAAGGCCTGTGTTTCTTTTAACTTATGATGAACCTAACTGGATACAAGAATTGTTGCAAAAGAGAGGGGTTGCTTTTACTAAAAATTCTGGGTTGGTTCCTAAAAATGTTGTCTTAGAAATGTATAGGAGAACGAAAAATGCCCCGGATATGGCTGTAGGAGGCGTAAGTCTTGCGAACGGAGATCCAGATGGTCTGTACCATGGCTTAGGTCGAATGGGGTCCCATACATCTCCGATTGCTGTAAGACCTGGCATAAGTAAACTACTTGAAGAAGGTCGCTCAATAATAGATAGGAAAGCAGTAAACGAGCATTATAAAAAGGTTTCAAGAGAAGTCCTTAGAGAGGTCCCTTTTGTTCATATAGGTTTTAGCTTGGGCGTTGTTGCATACAGAGCAGACAAGGTTAGTGTTAATGCAGCGGTCAAAAATAGAGAAGCTTATGGACTTAACATCTTTGAACCAAAAAAATTGTTTTTTGTGAGGTAAAATGACAAAAACTTTTAATTTAAAATCTTGGTTCAATAAATACGCCAAGACACCAGTCCTTCTGATAATCATAATTATAATTGTTTTCCAGATAATTTACATTTGGGATGCAAGAAATTCTCAAATAAATAAAAGAGAAAAAGAAATTGAACGTCTGGTTGATATTGCAAACCTTGGAGCCTTGTCCAGCGACAGGGTAATAATAGAAACAACGCTGGATGTAATTACCCATGACATGGGTGCTAAAAAGATATTTTTCTGTGATAAGAGCAAATTAATAACCTCATTTCCAACAGTAACAGCCTTTAGTTGTTTGAGTCCGGATAAAGCCAGACTTACAGAAGATCTGTTGATCGTCTCACCTAAAGGGACACCGGATTTTGTTTTCTACTTTTATTTTCCGGCTTTAAGTGGGATTAAGCCGATATTGTTAATGTTGACGGTGTTTGTACTGTTTAGTTTTTTTGTAATTAGGATGCTTCAATTTATTCGTAGAAGAATTGAGGACGATCTTGTGATGCCTATTACATCGTTAGCGACAGAAGGTGTCATGACTAATAGGATTAAAATATCTGAGTTGGATAACATTGCTAATAAAAGTAAGTTACTCAAGGAGTTGAGAGAGGCTGAAACATTAGCAAAGCAGGCTCAATTTATGGCTCATGACCTGAAAAGACCTTTTTCTCAAATTAAGCTTCTTTTATCTACATTAGATTCTTATAGCAACGACAAACAAAAATTAGATGCAGCCAAAAGAGATATAGAATCTTCTGTAAAAAATGTAGAATTTATGTTGTCTGACTTAATTGATTCGACCAAAGACACAACTCTAAACAGCCATTTTTGTTATACCAAAAGCCTTCTTGAACAGGCTCTAAAACAGGCAAGATTAGATTCAAATATAACAGTTACTAAGTTTATTGAGGAGTCCTGCGCAGTTATTGGAGATGAGCATAAAATAGTTAGGTGTTTGATTAACATCATAGAAAATGCACATGAAGCAATTGCTTTAAACGAAAATAAAAAAGGAATTATAGAGATAAGTGTCCGGAAAGAAGAGCTCAACGATAAAAACTACGTAAAAATATCTATTTCTAATAATGGCCCTTGTATTGAAGAGGCAGACTTGTCAAAAATATTTCAATCATTTTTTACCAAAGGAAAGAAAAAGGGAACTGGACTTGGCCTGGCATTTGTACACAGAGTCGTTTCTATGCATGATGGCTTTATTAGGGCAGAGAATAAACCAAATAAAGACGGTGTTGTGTTCACCGTTTTGTTACCGCTAGCTAAAAATATAAATAATTGTAAAGAAGCATTTTCTGAAAATAAAAAGTATACCCTGCTACTTTTGGAAGATGAGACAATGTACAGGGATAAGATTAAGGAGATGATAGTAAACGATAAAAAGTTATCTAACATTAATATAGTAGAGGCAGACTCTATAAAAGCGGCTATAGAAATCACAGAAAAAGAAACGGTGAACTATGCATTAGTTGATTTTGATCTTAATAGTGAAAACTCTGGACTTGATTATTTAGACTACATTAATAAGAAAAAAATTAATATGGTTTGTGCTCTTCATACCAATAAGTATTTAGATGCTGATATAAGAAATAAATTAAATGAATACGGTGTAGTCTACATTCCAAAACCTTTAGATGTTATTTCTTTGCTTTCTTTTTTGGGAATATAAATAAAAGTTAAATATAATTGCCTGTCCTAGGAGCCGAAGGTTCTTCATATTTAGTCTCCTTATTTCTGCCATTTCTTGTTAAAAAGGTAATTAAATGCTCTATGTTAAGTGGTTTTGGCACAAATAAGTTTCTGCCTTGGGATTCGAAAAATAAAAACTAAAAATGGTTATTATACACAGTGCTATTAACCTCATTGCAGGAGCTCCTTTTTCCAGAATTTAAGGTAATGATCTTCTTTTTTAGTTGAATTATCTGGCTGCAAGGTTAAGTAGTTCATTGAGAGTACAAGTCCTAAAGGTTCAAATTGTAGTTGCTCAAAAAAGCCATCGTTCGGGACATAATTGTTGGGCCTGAGTGGATGGTCAATAGCATCTGTAGTGTTAAACAAAATAATTTTTCTAAACCCATTTTCTAAAGCTTGTTTTTCTTGAATATCAAAAGCTTTTTTTGCTAGTCCTTTTTTTCTGTATGGTTCCAAAATTATTACATCGGTACAACAATAACATTCGTTTATACTGATATTTTTTTTCTCAAGTTCTTCTTTTAAATTAGGTATATATTTAAAGTACGTTAATGGAGTCGATGTACAAAAACCAACAATTTTTTCTTTGTCTCTAAATACAGTAATAATGCTTCTAGGGTCACTTAGAAGATTATTAAAATACATGTGCTGACGCTCTAAGGAGCTAACATATAGATCAGGGTATCTTTTAAATTCATTTAAACGGATTACACCAATTTCATTAATTATTTCAGACAGATTGTTGTTTTTGTATAATTCTACTTTAATCATGGTAGGGTTGCCTTCTTCAGTTTGCAGAAGACATGTAACAACGACCGTCAATATAAACAAAAAAACAAAGCAAATCAATCAAATATTTTCAAATTATTGCACTAAATTAACAAGCTTTGGGATGATTGTTTCATAATCTTTTGTTTTCATATCTATGAATTTAAAGCAAAGGTTTTTGTTTCTTTTCATAGTTTTTAAATCCACGCATGCATCATTATAGCAGCGCCGTTTTCCGGCTTAATACCGATTACCTCTATGTTGTATTTACTATCGATAGATTTAATTATTTTGTATATATCATTAGCATCATTTTTCTTGTGATAGGTGGTTATGGCGATCCTTGGCTTGTATTTAGTGATCGTCTTAACAGCTCCTTGCATCATTTCTGGTTCTGAGCCTTCAAGGTCTGCCTTTATGTAATTTACGGGGATATCTTTTTCAAAGAAGAGTTTATCTACGGTGCTTAGTTTTACTTGGATGTTACTTTTTTCAACGATTCTGGACGAAACATCTTCGTTAGTAATGAAAGAGACTCCTTCTTGATTAGATAGGGCGCATTGGATTATTTCTACATTTTTGGAATTGTGAAAAGTTTTATGCAAAGCGTTTGCAAAAAGAGGCAAAGGTTCTATTGCGTAAACTTTTTTGCATCTATTTTCTATAGTTAAAGAGAACAATCCTTCTGCTGCACCACAGTCTAAAACAACGTCGTCCTTTCTAACTTTGGTATGAGGCTTTTCGTAGTAGTGCCAATCATGCTTATAACAAATTTCTTTAAACACTGTCCAAAAGTACGGAGAGTCGCATTTTGGCCAATAAAGGGTTCTGTCAAAGTTTTTCAATTTGATGGCTAAAAATTCCCCATTATCTTTAATATTTTCTATTACCTTTTTAGCCCTGGCTTCTGGATTTTTTCTTAACAATTCTTTTAACAACTCATAAAAAGTAACTCTGTGTCTTTTGCCACAAAGCCAATGTTTAATAATTTTTGAACGCATTTCCATATTGCTAGATTATACCAGAAGCGACCCTAAAATACTCTCCACTGATTCCACGTGCGGAGTCACTTAGTAAAAAATCTATGGTAGAGGTTATTTCCGATAGATCTACCAATTGTCCGGAAGGCATATTTTTTGCAACCTTGTTTTCGATTTCTGCTGCGTTTTGATCATTATAGTCAGGGAAACTGCGCTTAATACTCTTTTTGCCCAGGTCTGTAAGCATAAGCCCTGGCATTATGGTGTTGCATGTTATGCCATTCTTTATCTCTGCGGCCGTGATGCATTCTGATAGGCTTTTTAGAACACTTTTTGATACCACATAGGGTAACAGTAGTGCATTGGGTTTAAAAACAGATATAGAGGAAATATTAATTATTCTTCCCCAGCCATTTTGCCTAAGTCCTGGTAATAAATTTTTTATAAGTAGGGTAGGCGCAATTGCATTTACATAAAACACTTCTTCTATTTTTCTGTCTTCAGTATCTTCAAACGGACCGATGTCCCCAGTCCCTGCATTATTTATGATGACGTTAAAAGATATGTCTGATTTTTTTAATTCGTTTATTAGATCAGTAATGCTTTCAAAAGAGGAGAGGTCGCCTTGTATAGCTTTTACGTCTATTTTAAAATTTATTTTCAATATTTCTTTTTTTGTTTCTTCTAACTGTGTATTATTTCTTGCGGTAATAACTATTGTTTCTATATCCGATTTAGTTGCCATGTTTAGAGCTATCGCTTTGCCCAGTCCTTTATTTCCACCAGTTATTAATACTCTTTTTTTCACTCTGCACCTTCTACGGCTTCTTGATTGTTGTCTTCTTGCTTTTCTTTTAAAGACAAGAAAAATAAGTATGTGAGAGTTATGGCTGCTACAGGTCCATGACATAGTAGAACAGTAAATGACACCTTAAAGTAGTGCAAAAGTACCGGCACGAGTACGAATCCTACTCCAAAGCCAGATCTTAGTACCATTCCTGTTAGTGCAAATATCTTTCCTCTAACAGAGTCATTAACTTGTTGCACATAAGTTGTATAGTATGTCTGATATGTTCCGTCGCCGATACCTGCAATAAAAGCAGATAATGTGATTATAATAAAAGAACCTGTTTGAAAGATCATTATCATGCCGATGGACATTACTGCGGTAAAAAACAAATATAGCTTTTCTGGTTTTGCTGAATTTAAATAAGGTATCTTAACTAGAAAGTATATTCCTGCTACGTTGCCAAATGCCCATAGCGACATTATTATTCCATAATAGAACATTGGTCGTGTTGGATCCATAAATTTTGAGAAAACAGGGAACCCTACATTATGTGATGCGCTAGCTAAGGCATCTATGAGCAATATACAAAGCATTAGCATTATGGTCTTAAAGTTACTTAATTTAGCAACAGCCTGGTAATCTTCTTTTATTTCTTTTACAAAGCTAATACTTCTGTTTTTTTCTCTAACCATTTCAGATGTTTTTATTTTAAGAACAATTAACGCTATGCCAGAAATTAAATATGTTATTGCATCTACAACAAAGATTGAATAATAATTTTTAAATAAGTAGTTTGCCACAACAGCCAGTAAACCACTTAGTCCGATCATTACATTTCTGCCCCCCATCATTATTGAGTTCGCTTTTAGTAATTCTTTTCCCTCCAAAATTACAGGGGTTGCAGAACTCAAACAAACTTCAAAAAGATTTGACAGGATTCCTGTTAAAAACATAAGAAAAAGAATATAGTTTTTTGCATAAGCATCGCCGAGTCCTACAAGTGTTAATATGGCTGCTGCTAGAACAAAATCAGAAAAAATCATAAGTATTTTTCTGTTGTATCTATCGGCTATGTATCCAACTAAAGGCGAAACAAGCATTCCTGATATTACTTTTGTTCCCATAACGATAGCGACCCAAGTCGGGGCGCCTGTGAGTTGTAATATTAAAATATTCACGGCTATTATGCTTAAATAGGTCCCAAATGTGGAAATAAGCCTTGCGCTAACTAAGATATAAAAGTTTAGAGGCAATCGGCTTGTGTTTTGCATTTTAAAGCCTCCCTGGTTACTAGATTAAGAGTTTTTACACTATGCTGAGCATAAAGTATATGTAGGTTCTTGTATCCGATATTTTGAAGAATTTTTTGAACATGATCAGCACCTATCGGATAACTTGCAACGTAATATTTTTCAAGGTTAGTATAGTAATTCAGTTTTTGCTCAGTAGCTTCTTTAGTAAAACCGATTTCTTCTCGTAATAAGTTTTGAATTTCTTTTAACGAAGTGTTTTTTTCTATATTCACAGAATACCATGCGTTATACAAAACTTTATGAACAAGCTTTTCAAGTTTTACCCCTGCCAAAGTTTCTTTATCTAATCCGTCGTGAAGGACTTCTTCTCCATTAACAGCGAGCCCTTCGTTGACAGTGTTTTCTGGTGAATAGAAAGGGTCTAGGTAATGTATATGATCTATGTTGGATTTATTGTTTATATAGTATTGCTTCATTAAATAGTAAAAATGGTGCCCCGGCATTATCTCATGCAAAATAAATCCTTTTAGATACGTTTCGCTCATTTCATTTTTTATAGTAACACCTGCAACACCATTGCCGTTACCCTTATAAAAATAGTAGCAAGGCAAATTAGGAATACGTGATTCTTCTATGGTAAGTTTTAGATTGCTCATTATTTTTTTGGGAGGAACAGGCATAAACTTGGCATACAAGGCGTCCATTATTGAGGTAGTTTGGTCTATGTAGTCGTATGTATAACGCTGTAGCTCTTTAATGTTGTTGAATTTGATCTTTGGTCTGCTTTTAAAGAACTGAGCAGTGGAGTTACATCCTGTCTTCTTTACATAACTTATTGTTTTCGTCAGTTCTGCTTCTAAGTCGAAAGGTGGTACCACTGTTGCACCGATGAGAGTTTGGATTTGGTCCTTAAAGGATCTTTCATTTTTGCCTTTGCAAAAAAACCGGACCTGTTCTATTGCAGAATTAAGCATTTCTTTTATAAAAGTTCTTCTATAGTAGGGATACACATCTGGTATCTCATTCAAGTCGCTAACTAATTTTTCTAGGTTAATTAGAGCCTGTTCTGGTTGTGTTTTTTTTGCCTGGTGTTTATATTGTGCTGGTCCTATGTAACAGTGTATGAATTCATAATCCTGGAATAATTCATCTAGCGCCAATAAGTTTACTAATAATTGATGCGTAATTTTTTCTGTCGTCATTAAAGCTAAAGTCCTCTAATGTTCTTATAACAGTAAGAGTTTTCGTAAATGCTTTTATGCAATGAATAAGCCATTCCTAGGCAACCAGCTTTGCATTGCTCTGCTTTTTTACAGCTTTTACAGCTCCCTGTAATATTTTTTGCGTCATATTTTCTTGTGTACCAAAAATTATCATCATTTTTCCATATCGTTGTCAGCGGTTGTTCTTTTACGTTCCCAGATATAAAATTATCGTCTTGAAGTGAAAGGCATCCTTTAACATTTCCATTTGACTCTATACCTACGTTATATATCCCTGCGTTACAGCCCATCCACTCAGCGCCTTCCAATAATTCATCAACGATTCCGTCATCACAGTAACCAAGAGAGTCTGCCCCTGCGATCCTTAGTTTAGAGGCGTATTCTTTTTTCCATGAAGCGACATCTTCACAAAGCTGAGCATATTGCTCTTGGTTTATTATCATCTCGTCTTTCATCTCTTCTGCTCTACCAAAGGAGTTTACAACTTGTATTTGCCATATTTTAATATCCAGACGGAGCATTTCTTTAAGTAACTCTTTACGGCAATCAAAATTTATTTGATTTATAGAGGTTGAAATAGTTGCGTTAAGTTTGTGCTTGTTACATAACTTTATTACATTCATTACTTTGTCATAAGAGCCGGGATGCTTTCTTATTTTATCGTGAACGTCTTTTGTTCCATCAATACTTAAAGCAAGATGTGTTACTCCGTTCTCTTTCATAAATATAATGTCCCTTTCTGATACTATTGAGCCGTTACTGATAATATTTGCTTTAGTGGTACTTTTATTCGTTATTTGTTTAACAAGCTCTTTCCAACTGGTAAACATAAAAGGTTCACCACCGGACAGAGTTATATGCTTTGCACCTAGTTCTTTAAGCTCGTCTATTACTTTGAACCATTCTTGAAGTGTTAGCACCTTTTCTCTGTCTTTTGTGTTTGCTGAAGAGCCACAATGTAAACAACTCATGTTGCATTTCTTTGTGACTTCCAAGGTAACATAGTGAGGATAGTATGTCTCTTTTTCTATGAACATTAAGACTCCTTTATAAGGCATCTTTGAAAATTAAAGGTGCCTTATAAAGATGCGTTACTCAGAAACAATTTGATACATTGGTCGCACAGCTCTTTTCTTCATCTTTTTTCCTCCTTACGATTTTTTATAAAGGTCCAATTCCTGTTTTATATAGTGCAAATCTCATGCCAGTTTGTTTTAGCTATTTTTATCGTGGTAAACATTGAGGAAAGGTCTTTTGTCTTGGTTTTTGGGAGAAGTTTGTATAGAAAATGATGCAATATACATATCAAAAATGTTGCATTTTTCTTTTATAAAATTAGCTATTTATAATGACAGAAATTGTTTTTTTATATAAACACAAAGTTGCTGACGTTACTACTTCAAGACTCAATTTGTGGAGGCTCCATGAACAAGGTCAAAATAATTCTAATCGTTGATGATGACTCAATAACAAGGCTCGCTGTTAAAGCTTTACTGAACCACGACTATTATGTAATGGAAGCAGAAAACTACAAACAGGCGATGGATATTTTTGCTAAGAACGACGTTGCATTGGCAATAGTAGATATTTATCTTGAAGACACAAAAACAGGTATGGATGTTTTGGTGGATTTAAAAAAGGAAGATAAAACTCTTCCCGTAATAATGTTATCTAACGCATCAGATTCCGACACAATAGTTAAGTGTATGAAGCTTGGTGCTTACGATTATATCCCAAAGCAAAATCTTACAAACTACGACGAGTTAACAATTAAGATACATAATTGCTTCAAAAAAGAAAAAGAGAACCTTATCATAGAAGAGTTTGAAAGAACCATAGATAATAAATATCCGATAATCTTTGGAAGCAAAGTTATGCAACAAATATTGGATGATATGCAGACAGCAGGGGAAATGAATATAATTATAGAGGGTGAAACTGGCGTTGGCAAAACTCCAATAGCAAAATATGCGAACACTCTTGCGTCTAAAAAGATTGGTTCTGCTAGGCCATTTGTAAGAATAAACTGTGCGGGACTTTCCAGTCAAAGATTACAGGCGGATCTTTTTGGTCATAAGAAAGGTTCTTTTACAGGAGCTATATCAGACAACAAAGGTCTTGTAGAGTTAGCGAAGGATGGAGACCTCTTTTTAGACGAGATAGCAGATATGGATCCGTTCTGTCAGGCAGAACTGTTAACGTTTCTGGATAGCGGTGAATATAGAAGACTTGGTGACCCTGTCGTAAGGCACTCCAATTGCAGAATAATCGCTGCAAGCAATGCAAACCTAAAGAACAAAGTAGAGCAGGGGTTGTTCAGAAAAGATCTTTACTCCAGACTTTCACAATACAAAATAAAGATTCCTCCTCTAAGAGAAAGGAAAGAAGACATAAAGCCTATCCTTGAATATTACATCAATAAATTTTGTGGTTATAACAAACCGTATGCGCAGGAGGTTTTAGACCTGTGTATGCGTCACGACTGGATGGAAGGTAACGTAAGGGAGCTTAGAGATGCGGTTCAATATATGTGCAGCAAGTCTAAAGATGAACAGGGAATAGTTCTTAATCACTTTAACCACCACTACTATTCGCAGGATAGCGATATTGGCGACGTAAGTATAGATGTTAACAATATGAAAAAAACAATAATGGAAATAGGGTACGACACTTATATTTCCAATCTGGAAAAGATAGTATTGGCAGGACTTGTGAATGAAGAAAAAAGTATTCGTAGCCTATCTAAAAAGATACAGCTAACAGATATGACCCTGGGTAGAAAACTTAAAAAATATAATATCGCTATAGAGTAACTATTTTTTTGTTTTTGCTTTAGCCTTAACCTTAACCTTAACCGCCTTTGTTTTAGCAGGGGCTGCTTTAACTGTTTTGCCGCCGGCCTTAAACTCTGCTTTGTAAGCAAGAACCTGATCCAATACTTTTTGTGAGTATAACTTGCCGGTCATACTCTTCCATACGCCCTGACTTATTGTATCGAACTTTGCAAGGTCTTCTTTTTTCATATCGACGAACTTTATATTATTCTTTTTTAATGTGTCATAGGCCTTTTCGTTATCCCGTCGTGATGCAGCTATAAGATTTTTGCAGAATTCTGCAGTTCTTTTTTTCAACAACGCCTGATTTGCCGGTGATAATTTTGCAAAACTAGCTTTGGTCATTAATACAGCACCAGTTGCATTGGTTAATTTTAGAGTATTCATGTTCTTTGTCTTTGTGAACCACTGCATTGCAATTGTTCCCAACGGAGAAATATAAACTGAGTTTATTAATCCAGTCTGTAAAGAAGTGAAAACGTCCGTTACAGGCATTGGGTTAGGAACTATGCCAAGGGATTCAAACAGCGACTTTGCAAGTGGGTCGCCTTCCCATGCCCACATCTTTAACCCTTTTAATGCGTCCAATGAGCTTACATCTTTATTAGAGAATATATTCACGAATCCAACTTCTGCCCAGCCTAGTAACACATATCCTTTTTTATCGAACTGCTGTTCAAAGTATGGTCTCATTTTTTCTGTGACGTAATCTATTTCCTTATATGAGTCAAAAAGTCTTGGTAGTTCCAGAACTCTTATTTCAGAAAGTATCTGTCCAAGTCCTACTCCTGTAAATCCTGTGCTGTCGATCTTTCCCATTTTCATTTTTCTTATTACGTCGAACTCATCGCCGCTTATTCCTCCAGGGAATATTTTAAATGTTATTGCACCCTTTGATTCTTTCGTGATATCGTCGTTGAATTTTTTCATAAGAATTAACCATGTAGATCCTTCTGGCGCGAGAACAGCGAATCTTATTTCTGTTGCGTTCAATGAGAAGCAAAGTAATAAAGCGGTAAGAGTTGTTAATCTAAACATAAAAGCCCCCTAAAGTGTGTTTAATTAATCTTCAAAAAGTTTGATAACGGATTTTTTTATTGCCGGTATTTTTAATTTTATTGCCGTGTTTATTAATTTAGCATCGTTGTTTATTCCAGGGTCGGCTTTTTCTATCTCGCTGGTTAAAGCCAAAAAGGTCTTTTTATCCTGGACTGCCGGAGTGCAATACTGAGCATACAGGAATTGTATGGCCAGAAAGCTGCGCTTGCTACCAGCTAATGCTTCCTCCATCAACTTTACGCCGTTATCCGGTTTGCCTCCCAGCATTTTAGGCATGGAACATTCTAAGGTTCCCTTTAATGCGAGTGGGGCGTAGTTCATAAAACTCTTTTTCAGGAGTATCGTTCTGTCTGCGAGTAAATGTAACTTTGGAAGATCAGAGACGTTGTCTGCGGAATCTCTGTTCATATTGAGAAGTAATGACCAGTTGAATACCGTCCAGAACATTGCTTCCTGCTCTGTCAATTTAGATATGGAAGTCGAAAATAGTTCAAAATCGTTCTTTTCTACGGCCTTTTTGAACATTGCATCCTCGTCAGTAAGAATGGAAAGCCCGTATCTAAGTCCTCTGTTATAAAAATCGTTTATTCTTGCCTTTATTTTGTCTGCATCATTTTTGTTGGACGTATATAACAAGTCTGTTTCAAGGAAAATGAATGTGTATCCGGCATAGGCCTGTGACAGCAGAATTCTTATGTTTTTATTGCTAGGATCAGCCTTATAGAAGACTTCCAATAACTTGATATTGGATTCCAGTCCATGACGCGCTAGCTCAAAATCCCCCTCCTCATAAAATGCGCCTATTCCGGCCTTTACCGCATTGGAGGTAATGTCCACGCCAAGCTTAGTTGTACTGCATGCTGTTACGCCGACCAAGATCATTAAAACTAAAAATGTCCTAAAGATTTTTTTACTCATGAAACAAATTTACAACCTTTTTTAAGCTTTTCAAGTTTTTTAAATTTATTATTGAAATAAGAGAGTCTTGTGTTACATAAAATATTGTAGAGTTAGATTTTATAATTAGGAGGTTCCTGATGCAGGTTAAAGAAGGGCATCCCAAAGGTCTCTATCTTTGTTTCTCTGTAGAGATGTGGGAAAGATTCAGTTTTTACGGTATGCGTGCGCTCCTTGTACTTTTCATGACGAAGTATCTTCTTTTTGACACGGAAAAAGCTGGTAAGATCTATGGTTGGTATTTGGGTCTTGTTTATTTAGCTCCACTTATTGGTGGATACGTTTCCGACAAATTTTGGGGACAAAATAAGTCCATAATTTTTGGTGGAATCGTTATGGCTATAGGCCAATTCTTGTTGGCTATGGTTGCATTTATGAATCCAGAGCTTATTAACGCAAAGTTTATATGGCTATATTACACGTCGTTACTAATAATTATATTGGGTTGCGGTTTTATAAAAGCGAACATATCTACTGCGGTTAGCTCATTATATGAAAGAAATGATCCAAGAAGGGATTCTGCATATACGATCTTTTACATGGGTATAAACCTTGGAGCGTTCTTTGCTCCTTTTGTGTGTGGAACACTTGGTGAAAAAGTTGGTTGGGGTTGGGGATTCCTATCTGCCTCCATACTTATGCTCATCGGCGTTATAAATTATACAATATATAATAGAAAGCTTTTGCCTGAGTCAGTTTTCCATCCAGCAGGTGCAAAAAAGAAAGCTGCTGACGGATCACTTATTTCTCATGAGCCTTTGACTAAGGAAGAAAAGGAAAGAGTCGCTGTTATATTTATAATGGCATTCTTCATTATATTCTTCTTTGCTGCTTTTGAGCAGGCAGGAAGTTCTTTGACTCTGTTTACAGACCGTTCTACAGATAGGATGATACATATTGGTTCATGGAGTTGGGAAGTGCCAGTAACTTACTTCCAGTCTCTAAATCCGATATTTATATTTATACTTGCCCCTATCTTCTCCAAGTTATGGGTTAACCTTGCTAAGAAAAATCTTGAACCATCAACTCCTATTAAGTTTGCATGGGGCTTGATACTACTTTGCCTTGGTTTCGTCTTAATGTATTACACAGCGTCTCTTGTAGGTTCTGGTAACAAAGTTAATATGATATTCATAATTGGTGTTTATCTTCTTCATACACTTGGTGAACTATGCTTGTCACCAGTTGGATTGTCTATGGTAACAAAACTTGCCCCTTTAAGGTTCGCATCTTTAATGATGGGAGTATGGTTTGGTGCAACATTCGTCGCTAACTTGATAGCAGGATTGTTCGCAGGCCAGTATGACAAGATGACCCTAACACAGTTCTTTGGTATAATAGTTGTTGCTACAGCGGCAGGTGCTTTAATTCTGCTTCTTGTTGCTAAGCACATAAGAAAATGGATGCATGGAATACATTAGTTTGTATTTGAATAGAAAAGATATTTGAGTTTTTAAGAGAGGGCCTTTTAAAAGAGGCTCTCTCTTTTTTTTATTACGAGCAGAGGAGGTTATTATGGCGGATCAAGTGAAAAATTTAAAACAGCCAAATGCGATCTATTTTTTGTTCACTATTGAAATGTGGGAACGTTTTAATTATTACGGAATGAGAGCGCTGCTGGTTCTGTTCATGGTTAAGTTTCTAATGTTCAACACAGAGAGAGCAGGAAGTCTTTATGGCTGGTTTACAGGTCTGGTTTATTTAACTCCGTTAATTGGTGGTTACCTTGCAGATCGTTATTTAGGCAGAATAAAAGCGATGTTCATAGGAATGAGTACAATGGCGGCAGGGCAATTTCTGTTGTCGTCTGTAGCGTGGACTTCTTCTATACCTTCATTTTATATGGCGTTGCTGTTAATAGTTATTGGTAATGGTTTTTTTAAACCGAACATGTCTGCTACTGTGGGTTGTCTTTACGAGGGTGCAAATGACCCAAGAAGAGATGGCGGTTTTACCATATTCTATATGGGCGTTAACGTTGGAGCATTCATTGCTCCTCTTATTTGTGCACCGTTGGTTGAAACGTACGGTTGGGCTTGGGGATTTATGGCTGCCGCTGTTGGTATGACCATAGGCATAATCACATTGTTCCTTGGTAGAAAAAAGTTTTTAGGTAACAGTGGTATGCACCCTGTTAATTGTAAAGTTAAAGACGGGCAAAAGGTTTCTCACGAACCTTTAACAAAGGAAGAAAAACAAAGGATCGCAGTTATATTTATTTTGATGTTCTTTGTAATATTCTTTTGGTCTGCGTTCGAACAAGCAGGAAGCTCTTTGACCTTGTTTGCGGATCAATCAACAAACAGAAATATAAATATTTTTGGATGGAGCTATACGGTACCAACAGCGATGTATCAGTCTCTTAATCCTTTCTTTATTGTTCTTTTGGGACCTGTCTTTTCTAAAATGTGGGTAAAACTTTCGACAGCAAAAATGGAACCGTCTACTGTTCATAAATTTGTTTGGGGCCTTGGCCTTGTTGTGCTAGGTTTTGTGTTGATGGTGTTTGCTGTATTGGCTTATGAAAAAACCGGACCAGTGAGTGTATTCTGGCTTGTAGGTGTTTATTTTGTTCATACACTTGGAGAACTTTGCTTGTCTCCAGTTGGTTCTTCCATGGTTACAAAGCTTGCTCCTGCAAGATTTGTTTCTATGTTGATAGGTGTTTATTTCCTTGCTAATTTTGCAGCCAATTTAACCGGCGGTATTTTTGCAGGAAGTTATGATTCAATGAACCATAAAATGTTCTTTATGATACCTATTGCAACAGCTGGTGGAGCAGCAGTATTATTGCTCTTACTTGCGAAGCCAATAAGACGTTGGATGCATGGTGTACACTAGTACTAGTTTCTAAGTTGACTAATTATATTAAGGGGGTGACAATTATATTGTTGCCCCCTTGGTTTTTATGGGCGATCTGGGAGGAAAAATGAAAGGTTTTAGTCATCCAAAAGGCTATTATTCAATGTTCAGTATACTGTTCCTTGAGCGTTTAAGTTATTACGGCTTTGGAGCCTTATTCATGATGCTGCTTGTGAAAGTCTTAATGATGACGCCGGATGCTGCATATTCGCTGAGAATGAACTTTGTTAGCCTACTTTTTGTTGTTCCTGTGATAGGTGGTTTTGTTGCGGATAAGTATTTGGGTTATAAAAGATCTTTGTACTTTGCTGTTATAAGTGCTGCATTTGGTAATTTTATAGTGGCACTTCATGCAATATGGCTTTCCAGCATTATCCTTTACGTTGCCTTGTTTTTTCTTGCTATGGGCTATGCTTTTTTTAGGCCAGCGCTTTATATAATGATAGGAGCGCTTTACGAGGACAAAAATGATGTAAGAAGAGATTCCGGTTTCACCCTTTTATATTTTGCGACCAATCTTGGTGCGTTTTTTGCTCCGCTATTGATCCTTAGTCTTGCAGACAGATTAGGCTGGTGGGTTGGATTTTTGCTCGCAGGTATTTTTAGTTTGGCCTCTGTTTTTATAATAAAAAAATTAGAGGAACCCAAGATAGACAGAAGCAAGAAAATAGAAATTACGGACAGACAGAAAGGATATGTGCTTGCTATAACTGTTGTTATAGTCTTTCTTGTTTGGGGCACATTAACTCAAACAGTTAACATAATCGGCGACGTATTTTCCAGTATGGCTGCCGGAGAAGGTAGTGAATCTAAGTCGAGGTGGGTTCAAATAATAAATGGAGGGTTTACAGGAGTAATTCTGGTCCCTGTTTTTGCGTGGTTATGGGTTAAACTTGCAAGTATGGGTAAAGTTATTACAACAATGAAAAAGTTTTTTCTTGCACTTTGTCTGGCAGCAGTAACGATGCTGGGGATGTATGTCATATTCGCTGAATACAGAAGAACGGGTCACATAAATCTTGTCTGGATGGCTTTGTTCTCAGTAATATTTACGTCGGCAGAGCTCTGTATTGGCCCGATTGCAATGTCGCTGGTTACTCGTCTTGCTCCTTCAAAAATATGTGCAACAGTTCTAGGCTTTTGGTTCCTGTTGAATTTTATGTTCGATAAAATAGCGACTCAGCTTATTCCCGGTTATCAAATAGGCAGGGAGCTTTATATCTTCCTTGTGCCTGCATTAATGGCTTTAGGTACAGTTGTTATAATAATGATCCTGTACAGAAAAATAATGAAATGGATGAACGGGGTAATATAAAATGGAACATATAAAATATTATGAACATTTTGATAAGTTATATAAAGCGCTACACAGCGATGGTGCTTTTCTGGTGGTTAAGGATAAGAACGGCAAAGTGAACACAATGACTATTGGCTGGGCAACACTTGGGCTTGTGTGGGGTAAGCCAATGATGACAGTATTTGTTCGTCCTAATCGTTTTACGCATGAGTTAATAGAGAACGCATCAAGTTTTACTGTTTGTGTTCCAGGAACAGGTAAACATAAAGAAGAATTAATTTTTTGCGGAACTAATTCCGGCAGAATGGTAGATAAAATAAAACAATGTAAATTAACATTAGTTAAAGGGAAACTAAAGGACACCGTCGTTATAGAAGAATGTAAGCTGTTTTATGAATGTGAGATAGTTGAGAAGAACAAGGTGCTTCCTGAAACCTTGTCTAAAGAAATTATAGACGACCTTTACCCAAAGAAAGATTTCCATTCAGTATATTACGGCGAGATCAAACATTGTTACTTTAGAGAATAGAATCAGAATTTTTTAAGTTGTTGTATTATTAAAACATTTCTTTTAACATTTTTATTTTTTGGCAATCATCATCTAGTTTAATTAATTGGCTTAGAAAAGAGATGAAGCTATTTGTGTGGCTCCTTGCCCTTGAAGAGACTTCAGGAGAATTCATTAATGTGCATGCTATATCAGGATCAACATTTAATATACTGACGGGATTTGAAACAAGACCGTCAAGAGTAATGTTATTTCCTCCAAGCATCTCTGAGGTGCAAACAAGATCTAGGACCCCCACGGCTATTAAAATTGCAGAGCCCACCAAAAGGCACTTCGACATGGTTTTTGTCCCTACACTTATTCCAAGCATGCCAGTGGCTATTGCGAATGCATCTGCTGATTTCTTAAGATCTTCTATATCGGCGCTCAGTTCTATTAGTCCTATACTATAATTTGTGAGCTCTATGTGATTTATCGTTCCATCACTATTTTTTATTCGATTGATTAAACCTCTCTTTTCTGCTTCTGTAACTGATGCTAAAACTTGGTTTTGTATCTTACAAGTTCTGTCTTTTTCTGGTAAATTTCCTAAGTATTTTTGTGCAAAACCAAGTGATGAAATTAAAAAGATTGTTACTAAAAAATAAAAGCGCATAATAGTTCTCCTAAAAGTTTTCCCTTGATAGTGAATTATGTTGCAAGGGATATGCCACAAGCTAATGTCTTGTAATTATTTATGTTTTGAGAGCAAGTCAACGTCTTGTTTGTTTACATCTGTAATGTTTTTAGACGAGAAATACTGATACTTTATGGTTCCCCTTTTCATATAGTTTTTTAACTATATGAAACCATTATGTTTTTAGACTTGAAGTCACAAATTGTGACTTCAAGTCTAAAAACATAACAACTTCAAACGGTTGCTTTAGAGGATAAACTTAATTATCTTTTTTAGAATATTGTTGTCGCTAGTGAAACCATATAAAAAGTTACTTTTTGTAAGTCATTTTAAACACTAGCGAGTTCTGTGTATGAAGAAGCTGGAATAGTAGTATTTGCAGGGTTTGGTGGTTACTCGGCAGAAAGAAACAACAAACCCTAAAACAAATACACTATTCCAGCGATGAGTAACAGAACGAGCGTCAATTATACATGCAAGTATGACTTACAAAAAAGATTTGAAGTAACTTTTCATATCGCGGTAGCGAGCGGAGATTATAATTTTAAAAAGAAAGTTAAGTTTATTCTCTTGTGAACAGATTGATCGATTCGACGTATTTGGTGAATGGGAACATATCTAATAGTTCCATGTACGCCCACGAATAACCTTTTAAACATAGTACGTTGGCGTCGTTTATTAGTGTTTCCGGATTGCACGATATATAAACGATCGTTTTTGGCTGTATAGACGCTATAATGTTGCATACATTTCTGTCTGCGCCGGCCCTTGGCGGGTCTAAAAGTACTTTGTTGTATGATCCCAATTTTCCCATTGAGGACAACTGTTTTAATCCTTTTTCTGCGTCAGCCTCTATGAACTCAACGTTCTTTCTTGTGTTCAAGGGTACTTTTAAGTCGATACCTGTTATTTTTATGCCTTTGGCGTGTTCTGCAATTGCAAAAGTAAAGTTGCCACCACCACAATATAACTCTAATAATGTATCATCTTTTTTAGGGTCCAAAAGCTCCAGCATTTTTTGTGTCATGATGTTGTTAACTTCATCGTTAACTTGCCCAAAGCTATTGTCGTATTTCTTTTCTACTAATCTTTCAGCGACTGTTCCGCCACTTAAATATAATTCTATCTTACTGTTATAAGTTGCAGGGAATTTTAACCTGGATATTTTGTCGTTTATTTGGTCGTCTAACATTAGGCATTTTTCTATTTTTATAAGATCATGGGTCTTCTTCTTGAAGAAACCGGCTACTCCGTTTTGAACATGTAACTGGCATCTGTTTCTGTAGTTGAAGACTTTAGGAGACTCGGTTATACCAACATTATTGATGTTTTTAGGCTTTGCGTCATTACTTTTTAAGAGTTCAAGAACGTCGTTAAGTTTTAGTTTCAGCGTCTGTGAATAGGAAACATCTATATAATCACAGCCTCCACAATCATGGCAATAAGGGCAGGTATTTATGTTTACACTTTGTGAACTCATGCTTATACGTTTGTATCAGAGTTTTCGTGGACTTGAAAAGCATTATTTATTGTGTTAGTAAGTTCCTACTGGAGCAGGTTTTTACGGAGGGTTAAGGTTTTATGCCACTTTATGAGTATTCTTGCGATAAGTGCAAACATACTTTTGAACTGATGAAGAATGTTAACGAGATAGGAATAGTTAATTGTCCGAAGTGTGGTTTGGAAGCTAAAAAAATGGTCTCTTTGACATCTTTTCAGTTGAAGGGAACAGGCTGGTACAAAACAGATTACCAGGATAAAAATACAAGCAAAGTGCACGGTAGCTGTTGCGGCTGTTGCGCGAACAAAGGAAACTAACAGATGACACAATTAGAACAGGCAAGGCGAGGCATAATTACGCCGGAAATGAAGGACGCCGCTCTTTACGACGACCATGTAACAGCGGAATACATTGCAGAAGGTATAAAGGCCGGCACAATAGTGCTTCCTCATAACGTAAATAGAAAATTCAAGTCTATGGCGATAGGCAAAGGCCTTACGACAAAGGTTAATGCTAATATAGGGACAAGCCCAAAGCATGTCGACGTAGAAGAAGAGTTAACTAAAATGAACGCGGCGTTAAGGGCAGGTACTCATAGTGTAATGGACCTTTCTACCGGCGGCGATCTTAATGCAATAAGAAAAGTACTAATGAACAACTGTCCTGTTATGATGGGAACTGTTCCCCTGTATGCTACAGCGTCTAAATTATTAGCTGCAAAAAGACCTTTTCACTCGATGACCGCTGACGATATTTTTAATGACATAGAAGAACAGTGCAAAGGCGGAATAGATTATATAACAGTTCATTGCGGTATAACCATGGATGGTGTGAACACAATGTTAAAAAGCAAGCGTGAGCTTGGCGTCGTATCTCGAGGTGGAAGCCTGATATGTGGCTGGATAATAAAGAATGAAAAAGAAAATCCTTTGTATAAGGATTACGACAGGCTATTGGAAATTGCATATAAGTACGACGTTACATTGAGCCTTGGTGATGGTTTTAGACCAGGCAGTGTTTGTGATGCAACGGACAGAGGACAGATAAAGGAACTAATAACGCTGGGTGAACTTGCTTCCTATGCGAAAGATAAAAATGTTCAGGTCATTATAGAAGGACCGGGCCATGTTCCAATACATGAGATTAAGGCTAATGTTGAACTGCAAAAGAGTTTGTGCAATGGTGCTCCTTTTTATGTATTAGGTCCTTTGACGACGGACATAGCCCCTGGATACGACCATATAACCTCTGCAATAGGTGGTGCAATGGCCGCAAGTTTTGGCGCAGATTTTTTGTGTTATGTGACGCCTGCGGAGCATTTGATGCTTCCTACCATAGAAGATGTATATATGGGTGTTATTGCTGCTAGAATTGCAGCACACTCCGGTGACATCGGTAAGGGGATAAAAAAATCCATAGAACGTGACAGATTAATGAGCAAATATAGACGAGAACTTAATTGGGAGGGCATGTATTCTGTGGCGATAGATCCTGCTTTGGCAACAAAAAGAAGAGCAGAAAGCGAATCTTCCAAAGACGATGTTTGTACCATGTGTGGTGATCTTTGCGCCATAAAGAACTTTAATGAAGCTATTACAAGAAAGAACTAAACCTATTGTTCTTAGTGTTGCAGGGCTTGATCCGTGTGGCGGAGCAGGTGTTTACAGCGACGTTAATATATTTAATTCTCATGGTCTTAGAGGAATGGCCGTACCTACAACTATTACGATCCAGAATGATGAATCATTTAAAAAAATTAAAAGTGTAGAACAGGACCTTTTTGTAGAAACGTTAAGGTTTATGTTCGAATCGTATAAAATAAGTGGGTTAAAAATAGGTCTTATTACAGAATTATATCATATTGACGCTGTAGCTGCTTGTATAAATGAATTTAAACCTGCGGTTACAATGTTGGACCCGATAATAAGTTCTTCCAGCGGATTTAATTTTTGGGACAAAGCTATGCTTAAAGCTGTAACACAAACGCTTTTACCTTGTGTTGATGTTATTACTCCAAATTGTTCAGAGGCGATAACAATACTTGATTCTATTGGCGAGGTTACACAAACATTAGATCAAAAGGAACTGGCCAAGAAATTAAATGCTGCTTTTAGAACAAAAGTTGTTGTTACCGGAGGAGATTCTTCTAACAACGGAAGAGTTACAGATGTTTTTTACGACGGTATAAGCTTAGAAACAAGAACCTCTGAATATTTTGATCTCCCAAAGGGATTGAAACATGGAACAGGCTGTGTTTTTTCTGCTTCCCTTATATCTCATATGTGTAAAGGGTTGGATTTTGCTGCAGCAGGCGCGTTAGCTGCTCTTTTTGTAGAAAATAAATTGAGAGGCAATCTACAATGAAAATATTCATAAATGATAAGGAATATGTTTTTGAAGATACTGAATTAAAACTGATTAATATTCTAAAAAAACTGGATGTTAACCAGGCTGGACTTATTGCAGAAGTGGATGGAAAAGTTTTTAACAATAACGAGTTAAGTGATGTCGTCGTAAAGGACGGTTCAAAAGTGGAGCTCATAAAGGTTTTTGGTGGTGGATAAAAACATGACGGACTTTTTAAAAATAGCAAACAGAACATTTACTAATAGAATGTTATTGGGAACAGGGAAGTTTCCTTCAACGCAAAGTCTTAAGGAGACAATAGCTTCCAGCGGCGTAGAAGTAGTAACAGTGGCTTTAAGAAGGGTTGATATAACAAAGCAGGCGGAAGGTATTCTTACTGCAATAGATAGAACCAAACAATTACTGCTTCCTAACACAAGTGGAGCAAAGAATGCAGATGAAGCCATTCGTCTTGCTCGTCTTGCAAGGGCGGCCGGATGTGGTGACTGGGTAAAGCTGGAAGTAACGCCTGAGCCAAGGTATCTTTTGCCTGATCCTATAGAAACGCTAAAGGCTGCCAAGATATTAGTTGCTGAAGGATTCATTGTTCTCCCATACATGAATGCTGATCCAATATTGGCAAAACATCTGGAAGAAGCAGGTTGCGCCGCTGTAATGCCTTTAGGCTCTCCTATTGGTTCCAACAGGGGAATAAAAACTATAGATTCGATAAGAATAATAATAGAGCAAAGCAACGTGCCTGTTGTCGTGGATGCAGGACTTGGCGCTCCGTCCGATGCATGTCTCGCAATGGAAATAGGAGCAGATGCCGTTCTTGTTAATACTGCAATAGCTGTTGCTGCTAATCCTGCTGGTATGGCAAAGGCTTTTAGCGATGCTGTAAAAGCAGGTAGACTTGGTTTTTTAAGTGGTCTTGCAACAAAGATGCTACAAGCAAATCCATCAAGCCCTACAGAGGGTATTCCTAGTGTTCAGTGAACTGTTAAAAAATTATGATTTCAAAAAAATATCTTTAGCTATCAAGAATGCTAATCCAAACGATGGTGCTATCTTAAACGTAATAGAAAAAGCATCCAGACTTGAACAACTTAAAGAAGAAGATCTGTTGGTCCTTTTAAGCAATAATGCAAAAAAATATTTTAACGAAATAAAAAAGGTTGCTCACGCGATTACATTACAGCGTCATGGAAAAGTGATGCGTTTTTATGCTCCATTGTATGTTTCAAATGAATGTAATAACGGTTGTGTTTATTGCGGCTTTAATACAAGCAGTCATATAAAAAGAGTAACGCTTAGTCTTGATGAGATAAAAGAAGAAGCTGAAGCATTAAAAAAAATAGAGATACAACACGTGCTTTTGGTTTCTGGTGAATGTGTAAAAAAGGTTGGCATTGATTATTTGTGTTCTACTTCCAGATTATTGTCCGAGATGTTTGCCACAGTTACCGTGGAGGTTGCTCCGCTAGAGGAGGATGATTATAAAGCATTGGTATATGCAGGTGTTGAGGGTGTTACCTGTTATCAGGAAACATATGATCCAAAATTATATTCTGAATATCATCCAAGTGGTCCAAAACGTGTTATGGAAAAACGTCTTGATACATTGGACAGGGCTGGTGTTGCCGGAATGCGTTTTATGGGAGTAGGGTCGCTGTTAGGTCTTTCTGAATTTAAAACAGAGACCTTTTTTACTGCGTTACATGCAAGATACTTAGAAAAGAAATACTGGCGTTCAGCGATATCTGTCTCTTTTCCAAGAATAAGACCTTCTGAAAGCGGGTTTAAACCTCCGTTCGTTGTTGCCGACGATGAATTGCTCTACACAATAGCTGTTCTTAGACTTTATTTACCGGATTCAAGTCTTGTGCTTTCTACAAGGGAAAGTGCAGAACTAAGGGATAAGGCTGTTTTTTACGGTGTTACTCAAATGAGTGCAGGCTCTAAAACAGAACCACTTGGTTATACCGCGGATAAAAATGCTTCAAGCGCAGGTAGCCAGTTCTATATTTCGGATGACAGAACTCCGGCAGAAATTGCCGCCAGATTAAGTACACTTGGTTACGACCCTGTATTCAAGGACTGGGATAGGGGTTTTAGACTTGATTAGAAATAAAAAAAGAAGAATGGACATGTTCAGGAATGCCCGCCTATATCTGGTGACGTCAACAGAACTTTCTGATGCACCGACGTTGCAAATATTGAATGAAGCTTTAAGGGCTGGGTGCAAACTTTTTCAACTAAGAGAAAAAACTCTGATTAAAAGTGAATATGCAGAGCTTGCATTACTTGTAAGGAGTATGGCTAATAAATATGATGCACTGTTCATAGTTAACGATTATGTCGACGTAGCAAAAGAGGTTAACGCTGATGGTGTCCACCTTGGACAGGATGATATTAGTGTTGTCGAAGCAAGAAAAATACTCGGAGATGATTTTATAATTGGTGTTTCTACTCACAATATTGAAGAAGCTGTTAAGGCACAAAAAGACGGTGCTGATTATATAAATATCGGTCCGGTGTTTCCAACGAACACAAAGCCTTTTGCCAAGTCTTTAGGTTTGGAAGGGGTAAAAGAGATATTGCCATATGTACATATTCCCTTTACTTTTATGGGAGGCATAAAACTCGATAATGTCGAGAGTTTGAAGCCGTTCAAACCTGCCGCAGTAGCCGTGATAACGGAGCTGACCCGTTCTAAGCGTTTAAGTGTTGATATTTCAACCTTTCTATCGTAATAATGTCATGGTCTTAAGCTAAGAGGGGAATAACACTGGTAATAATATGCGTTTTTTAACCGTCATCCTGCTTACTCTAAGCTGTAATTTTGCCTTTTCACAGACCGTTGAAAAGATACTGATACGTGGGAATAAAAAGATTACAGCAGATGCTATAAAAGAGAAGTTAATACAAAAAGAAGCACAACCTTTTAGGGAAGTCCTTTTACGAAGTGACATAAAAAGAATATATGATCTTGGATATTTTGAAACTGTCGATGCATATAAAGATGAACTTTCTAAGGATAAAATAAATCTTATATTTGAAGTTAAAGAAAAACCAATAATAAGCAATGTCGTTTTTGAAGGCAATAGCGATATAGAAAACGATGATCTTAAAAAACAAATAAGCATAAAACCATACACGGTATTGAATGTTTCAGATGTTAAAAAAGCAAAGAACGCCCTGTTAAAGTACTATGAAGAGAAAGGTTTTTATCTTGCAAGTATAAAGGACGAACTTAGAGATGCTCCACCGGATCCTGATATTGAATCACAGGAAAAGTATCTTGAGCTGGTTTTTAAGATATCTGAGAACTCGAAAATAAAGGTCGCAAAAATAACCCTGCTTGGTAACAAGAACCTTTTAGACGAAGAAATAAAGACAATAATGGAATCTAAAGAGAAAGGTGTTTTTAGCTGGATATCTGACTCAGGTAATTATAGGGAAAGTATCGTCGATATAGATCGTGAAAGAATAGCTTTCTACTACACAATGAAAGGATACCCTCACGTTCAGGTAACAGGTCCTATTACCTATGTAACTCCTGACAAAAAGTGGATATATCTTACTTATAGCATAGAAGAAGGGGACAAATACACTTTTGGTGATGTTACTTTCAAAACAGATGACCTGTTGTTTACCGACGAAGAATTGAGAGAAGATCTTCAAGTAGAAAAAGACAGCGTATATAATTCCATGAAGGTCAGGGATGAGATAGTACGTATACAGGACTTATATGGAGATAAAGGTTACGCCTTCACTAACGTAGTCCCTGTTCCTACTTACAACGACGATAAAAAAACCGTTGATTTTATTTTTGAAGTGGATAAAGGACGTCTTGTTTATTTTGGTAAGTTCAAAATATCCGGAAACAACAAAACTCGAGATAAAGTTATAAGAAGGGAATTAAGGATCAACGAGGGTGAATTATATAACCACTCCAGAAAAGAACTTTCCAGAGAAAAAATACTTGCTCTTGGTTATTTTGATGATGTTAGTTTTAATCAATATACACCAAAAGAGGGCGATAGGTCTGACGTTGTTAACATAGATATACAGGTTAAGGAAAAATCGTCCACCGGTCAGTTTATGTTATCCGCAGGCTATAGTACTTATGAAGGTTTTGTAACGATGGCTCAAGTTCAGGAAAACAACTTTATGGGCAGGGGACAGGTTGTTACTTTAAGAGCAAGCCTTAGCAAAGTTTCTCAATACTACTACTTGAGCTTTTTTGATCCATATTTCTTAGATAGTAATTGGGGCTGGGGATTGGATATATATAGGGAAAGCAGGGACGCTAACGGTTTTAGTACAGTAAGGACCGGTATAGATACTCGTTTTAGCTATCCATTGACGGATTTTGTAAAAGCATATTTTACGTATAAACTTGAATATTCCAAGACAACGTGGATATCAACATTGTCAAATATCTTTAATCCAAAAGTAGAAAACGGTTACACAAGTTCCATTGCTTTTACTTTGGAGCACGACAAAAGAAACGACAGGTTGAATCCTTCAAAAGGTTGGTACAACGCTGTTTCCAGCGAAGTTGCCGGCTTAGGTGGTAATAAATATTACGTAAAGAGTATTTTGGATAACAGGTTCTATAGACCTTTATTTTTGAATACTATCTTTAAAGCAAGATTATTATTTGGTAATATTTCTGGATATGCAAATAAAACTCTTCCATACAGCGAGAGGTTTCTGATGGGAGGTATAGATAACCTAAGAGGTTATGATTACCTAAGTCTTGGTCCAAAAGTGTATGATACCACGGGTAAACAGTATGCCGTTGGTGGTAAGAATGAACTCTTGTTCTCTTCTGAGTGGGAATTTCCTATTATTAGCGACGTTGGAATAAAAGGAGTTTTATTCTTTGATGCAGGTAATGCATTTGATAAGATCTCTTCTGGATTTAAGACAGATGTGCCTTTAAGATCTAACTGGGGTATTGGATTCCGTTGGAATTCACCTATGGGACCACTTAGATTTGAGTGGGGAGTACCTATAAGCAGACGTCCTAACGAGAGTAATACGGTCTTCCAGTTTATGATAGGACCATCATTCTGATATTAAAAATTTTTTGGAGGTGTTTATGTTTTTAAAAAGTTTGTTAGTTGCAGTAGCGACGATGATTTGTTCCAACGCAGGAGCAACAACGTATGGGTATGTTGATCTACAGAAAGCTATGGAAACAGTAAAAGACGGGGCTATGGCGAAGGCAAAATTAGAGAAAGAATTTAACGATAAAAAGAAAATGATTACAACTCGTGAAGAAGAGATAAAGAAAATGACAGCTGAGTATCAGAAAAGACAGCTTGTTATGAGTAATGATAAAAAGGCAGAAGAAGAGCAGAAAATACAAAAGAAAATGATGGAGTATAGAGAGCTGGTACAACAGTCAGAAGTGCAGATGCAGAAAAGACAGATGGAACTTACTCAGCCTATCATAGAGAATTTAAGAACAATTATAGCGGATATAGCGTCTAATGCTAAATATGATCTTGTTTATGAAAAAAATCAGAGTGGGATATTTTTTGCAAGTAACGCAAAGGATATAACTGATGACGCTATCAAAGGCTATGACGAGAAGATAAAAAGCACTGATAGTAAGAAAGAGAAGAAAGGTAAGAAATGAGAGCGTTAGAGGTTTGTGAAGATCTAGGAGGCATCCTTAAGGGAGATCCTGCAGCGGAGTTTTATGCTGCTGACGATGTAAAGGGCTGGAAAAAAAGTACCCTGTCCTTTGTATCTGAACCTGTATATTTGCAATTTTTGAAAGATACCAATGCGGTTGTCCTCGTTGTAGAAAAAAATCTTTCAGATGCTCCAGAGATCGATGCATGGCTTTCTATCGGTGGTAGGGCTTGCGTGTTCGTAGAAAAATCGTATAGAGCGTTTATAAAGATTCTTTACAAGCTTCATCCAGAATTAGATAAACATCATAGTCTTAAGCATCAGACAAAAATGATAGCGGATTCCGCCGTGGTGGCAAAAGATGCAATTGTATACCCTAACGTATTCATCGGCGAAAACGTAAAAATAGGTGCAAGGACTGTTGTATACCCTGGTGTTGTAATACTTAATAATGTTTCAATAGGCAGCGACGGTATTCTGTATCCTAATGTTTCTATATATCAGAATTCTAGAATCGGTGACAGAGTAATAATAGGAAGCGGCAGCGTTGTTGGATCAGACGGATTTGGATATGTAAAGGATGACAACGGTTCTATGATAAAAGTTCCTCATCTTGGGGGCGTTATTATAGGTGACGACGTAGAAATAGGTTCAAATACCAGCATAGACAGAGGAACCTTGGGTGATACTCATATAAAGAAAGGAACAAAAATAGATAACCTTGTACAGGTTGCTCACAATTGTATCATTGGTGAAAATAATATTCTTTGTGGCAGTGTTGGGCTTAGCGGAAGTACGGAACTTGGCAACAACGTCATTATGGCTGCTAGATCTGGTACAAAAGGGCATATAAAAATAGGGGACAACTGTATTGTTACTGCTCTTACGAACGTGTCCAAAGACCTGCAACCAGGTAGCCAGGTAAAAGGGGTATATCCTGCAAGACCAATAGAGGAAGAACTGAAGATACAAACTCTTGTTGGAAAATTACCAGAGATATATGAGAGATTAAAAAAGTTAGAGAAGGAGAATAAAAAATGACTGTAAGGACGAGTAAAGATACTGTGAGAGCAGGTAAGGGCTTTGATCTTGAAAGGATCAAGACAGTACTGCCTCATAGGGAACCTTTTTTGTTGATAGATTCTGTTGATGAAATAGTCGACGAAGTCCCTGATCAAAAGAAGGGCAGAAAAATATATTCTACAAGAAAGATAAAACCTGATGAGTTTTATTTTAAGGGACATTTTCCTGGGCATCCTGTAATGCCAGGAGTGCTAATGGTTGAGACTATGGCCCAGGTTGGTGCTTTTGGAATGTATGATTTTGTTGATCATGGACCGAATTATTCAGTGTTGTTCCTTGGCGTTGATCAGGTTCGATTTAGAAAAATGGTTGTTCCGGGAATGACTATAAAAATAGAAGTAGAGGTTATAAATTATAAACCAAGTAGATCTAAGTTTCACGGTGTAATAAAGGATGCAGCTACGGGCGAACTTTGTTGCGAAGCAGACATGATAGCTGCTGCAGGAACGGCTGCAAATCAGGGGGTAATATAACAATGTCATTTGTACATCCTACAGCGATAGTAGAAAAGGGAGCAAAACTAGGTAATGAAGTTTATATTGGACCTTTTTGCATAGTCGGTCCAGATGTTGAAATAGGTGATGGAACAAGATTGGAAGCAAATGTTTCGATTTCTGGCCATACTAAGATAGGAAAAAATAATAAAATATCTCCTTTTGCATCCATAGGTCAGCCTCCGCAGGACCTAAAATACAAAGGTGAACCAACAAAAGTTACAATCGGTGACAACAATATTATAAGAGAATATGTAACGATAAATTGCGGAACCGTCGGTGGGCATGGCGTTACAACTGTTGGCGATAATAATATGCTGATGGCTTATTCACACGTTGCACATGATTGTATAGTACAGAACAATGTTGTTATGGCTAACAACGTCGCTCTTGCAGGACACGTTACTATAGAAGATTATGTTGTGTTAGGTGGATTTACTGGTGTTACTCAATTCAACAGAGTTGGTAAGCACGCATTTATTGGTGCATATTCACTAATACGTTTGGATTTCCCTCCATATTTTTCCGGTAAGGGATTGGATGAATTCAGGGTACAGTCGGTTAATTCAGTTGGACTTTCACGACGAGGATTTTCTGAAGAATCAATTAGAAGAATAAAAAATGCTTTCAAATTGTTATACGTTAAAAGAGGCATAGTGCTTGAACAGGCAATGGAAGAATTAAGAAAAGAAGCTAAAGACTGTGATGATATAGAGTATCTTGTTCGCTTTATAGAAACCAGCAAAAGCGGTATAGTGAGGTAAAAATGCTTAAAGCCGGCGTTATAGGTGTAGGGCATCTTGGAAGATTTCACGCACAAAAATATGCGGCAATAGACGGTGTAAAGCTTGTTGGTGTGTATGACCTTAGTCCGGAGAGAGCAAAACTTGTTGCGGATGAATTAGGTGTTGCCGTCTATAATACAATAGATGATCTGTTAAAAGAAGTTGATCTTGTTAGTATTGCGACTCCTGCAATTACACACTTTGAAGTTGCACATAAGACGCTGGAAGCAGGAGTGCACTGTTTGGTGGAAAAACCTTTTACACGTACTGTGCAGGAAGCCGAAACTTTAATAAAACTTTCCAAAGATAAAAAGCGTGTTCTTCAGGTAGGACATCTTGAAAGGTTCAATATTGTTATTTCAGAAGGTGCTGGTCTTATAAAGGACCCAAAGTTTATTGAGTGTCAGCGTATTGCTCCGTTCACGGCAAGAAGTACGGATATAAGTGTAATACTAGACCTTATGATACACGACATAGATATAGTTCTTTCGCTGGTTAAATCGGGTATAAAAGATATAGACGCTGTAGGCGTTCCGGTTCTTACTGATAAGATCGACATTGCTCACGCAAGAATAGTTTTTGACAATAACGTCCTGGTGAATTTTACTGCAAGCAGGATCTCTCAAAAGGTTTTTAGAAAAATGAGAATTTTCCAACCATACAGCTACGTTGGTCTTGATTTCCAAAAAGGCGAAGTGGAAGTTTTTGAAAGAGTTAAACAGGGAGATAAGTATTCCATTAGCGGCGGAGTACAACCTTTCGGTCCTACTGATGCGTTAAAAAAAGAGATAGAATCATTCGTTGAATGCGTTGTGGAGGGCAAGGCTCCTGTTGTTGGTGCAGAGGATGCAACAAAGGCCCTGGATATTGCTCACAGGATAATAAAGAAGATAAAAGATAAAACGGAAGTTTTATGAAACGTATCCTTTTTTCTGCCGGTGAAGCGTCTGCAGATATCCATGCAGCGAATTTAATAAAAGCTATTACAACTTTGTCCAATGAAAAAGTAGAGTGCACTGGTCTTGGTGGTGATGCCATGATCAATACCGGTTTTTTTACTCCGGAGTTCTATAATCGTGATTTCGCAGTATTCGGTCTTTTGGAAACGTTAGGCCAGATACCAAAGATATATTCTGCATTAAGGTATTTCAAGAAAATGACGGCTCTTGGTTCTTACGACGCTGCTGTTCTTTTAGATTATCCGGGTTTTAATATGGCTCTTGCCAGGTATTTAAAGAAAAAAAATGTTCCTGTAATATATTATATATGTCCCCAGGTGTGGGCGTGGAAGTCCGGCAGGGCACATAAGCTGGACAGATACACCAGTGAGATGCTTACTATATTCCCGTTCGAGAAGGATTTTTATTCAACTTTAGGTATAGATGTGAAATATGTCGGACATCCGTTGCTTGATGAAATAAAAACATTTAAACCTAAAATAGATATAAAGAAAAAGGAAGGGCAAAAAATAGTTGCTGTGCTTCCCGGCAGTAGGTTTGCAGAGCTTGACTACATATTACCAACAATAGAAAAGACATGTTCAATAATACATAAGGAACTTAATGGTAACGTCAGGTTCCTGGTGCCTGTGGCCCCTACACTAAGAAAAAAAGATATAGAGGACAGACTTAGTGAAGAAGGCAAAAAACTTTTAGAGATAACAGAATGGGGTTCTTACGATATCTATTCAGTTGCAGACCACGTTTTGCTTGCTTCCGGCACAGCAACGGTGGAAGCTGCTCTTTTTGAAGTACCTATGACCATAGTCTATAAGGTCTCTGCTTTTTCTGCGTTCTTATTTAAAAAATTTATTAGATACGATAAGCCGATAGGAATGGTTAACCTTTTGCTTGGTAAAAAAGTTTTCTCCGAGTTTTTCCAGAACGAGGCTGTGCCAGACATAATAGCAAAAGATGTACTTAACAGTTTAACAGATGAAAAAAGACATTCCGAACTTAAAACTGAACTTGTAAAAATAAAAGATTTACTTTCTATAGGTGAAAGCCCATCGATAGTTGCAGCAAGAGAGATCATAAAGCACTTGTAAGGAGACGATATGTTGAGACGATTATTTAGTTGGTTGTTTATCCTTATCTCCCAAACAAGGCTTTTCTTTTATAAAAAAGGTATCTTCAAAAGTTCTAAAGTTCCTGCACGAGTTATAAGCGTTGGTAACTTAAGCATGGGTGGAAGCGGGAAAACGCCATTGGTGGTAAGTCTTGCTCATGAGGCTGTAAAGAGAGATCTTAAAACGGTAATAGTGGAAAAAGGATACAAGAGCGGACTAAGGTCCGATCAAATAATCTGTTCACAAAAAGGAACAGACAGTGACCCTGATGTAAAACTTGTAGGTGATGAAGCAAAAATGGTATGGGATTCCATTCCAGCTGGCGCCAGACTTTGTGTCTCTAAAAACAAAACCCGTGGTGCTATACTGTGCATGCAAAAATGGCAGGATACAAAAATAATAATAGTTGATGACGGGTTTCAGCATCTTACCTTAAATAGAGATGTGGATGTAGTCCTTATAGACGCTAATTCTGGTTTTAATGATCACGTATTCCCGCATGGTAATCTTAGGGAACAATATTCTGCATTAAAAAGAGCGTCCATAGTTGTCTTTACAAAGTCAGATGATGTCCCGCAAAAAGAACTTGATGAACTATCCAACAAGGCAAAATCTTATAACAGCAATATAAAAGTGTTCTTTGCAAAAACAAAATTCTATTGCAGTGCTCCTGTGGCTGGCAAAAAGGTATTGCCGGTATCTGCGGTTTATAACGGTGCTCATTTTAGGAACAAACTTAAAGGTGCTAATGCAGTTTTTGAAAAATATATGGAGTACACCGACCATAGAGAGTTTACGCATAATGATCTGTCCAATATATTGTCTTTTAAGGATAAAGTCGGAGCGGAAATAATAGCAGTAACAAAAAAGGATTGGGCAAAGCTGGAAAAATTAATGCCAAAAAATGAGGCTGTAGCTTTATGCTGGTATGAGCATATAATAGGCGACCATGAGGAGTTCTTAAAGTGCTGTATAGGTTCTTAAGAAAAATAGAACTGGCCGTTGGCTGGTGGTTCGGCCTTTTGTTGTTTGCCGTACGTTTTAGAAGGCGAATAATAGAGGAGAACATCCGTCAGGCGTATAGTGGCGTTGATATAAATGTAAACAAACTTATTTTTGCGAACTACATCCATTATGGACGTCTGATAATGGAGCTTCTACACCTGCCATTTGACTCTAAAAGATTTGCAAAGGCAAATGTAAGGGTCCACGGTTTTGAACATTTTGAAAAAGCTCTCAAAAAAGGAAAAGGAGTTTTTTTTCTTTCTGCGCATACAGGTTATTGGGAAGTTATGGGCGTTGTTGCCTCTGAATATAATGTTCCTCTCAATGTAATTACCAAATACTTAAGGATAGGCTTTTTAAACCGTATATGGGTAAAGAGTAGGGAACGTGCCGGCATTAGGCTTATAAACGAAACCTTCAGCGCCAAAGAGGTGTTAAAGACCATTGCAAAGGGCGGGGTTGTAGGGTTTGTTCTTGATCAATTCATGGGGCCTCCGGTAGGAAGACGTATTAAGTTCTTTGGTAGACCTGCGTGGACCATAGCAAGTCTTGCGTGGTTCGTTCAAAGGACCGGTGCCTGTGTTGTGCCTGTAGTTAATTACAGGAGCGACGACGGTCATTTTGATCTTTATATTTCGCCGGAAGTTGAATTCCAAAAAATTGGTACAGATGAAGAGAATATAGTTCATAACACTCAAAGGTATAGTAACATCATGGAAGATTTTGTTAAGGCCAGACCTGAACAGTGGCTATGGCTTCATAGACGCTGGAAAAGAGTAAAGGAAGACGATCTGATAAGGGAGTAATATCAATGGACCAATTCATGAAAGCCGCAATAGAAGAAGCGAAAATTGGTTTGAAAGACGGTGGTATTCCTATCGGTTCCGTTCTTGTTAAGGATGGTAAGATAATAGGAAGAGGTCATAACAAACGAGTGCAGGAACAAAACCCGATGATACATGCCGAAATAGATTGCCTTATGCATGCAGGTCGTGTGGGAACATATAAAGGCACGGTACTTTATTCGACGCTGATGCCTTGTTATCTTTGCGCAGGAGCAGTTGTGCAGTTCGGTATAAAAAAAGTCATAGCAGGCGAATCAAAAACTTTTGATGGAGCCAGGAAGTTCATGGAAGAGCATGGCGTAGAGGTTGTTGATCTGGACTTAAGTGAGTGTAAGGCCATGATGGATAATTTTATAAAAAAGAATCCTGAACTATGGAGAGAAGATATTGGAACTTTATAACGATCTTACTCAGTTAATATGTAACACGCCTCTTTTGGAGCTAAAGGTTTCAGGCTCTATAAATGGCTGTCGCGTAATGGTAAAACTTGAGAACATGAACCCGCTTGGTAGTGTAAAGGATAGATTAGCTTACGCAATGATAGAGGATGCTGAAAAAAAAGAACGTCTTAAAAAGGGAATGACACTTATTGAGCCTACGAGTGGGAACACCGGTATTGCTCTGGCTTATATATCTGCGATAAGGGGCTATAAGCTTATCCTGACCATGCCGGAGAGTATGAGTGTAGAGAGAAGAAAGATACTTGCTGCTTTAGGTGCTGAGCTTGTTCTTACACCTGCTGAAAAGGGAATGAGCGGAGCTGTTGCAGAAGCTAAAAGCATATTGGAAAAAAATAAAGATGCATTAATACTCGACCAATTCAATAATCCTGCAAATCCGGCTTTTCATTACAAAACAACAGGACGGGAAATATTGGACCAGACCAACAATAAAGTTGATATATTCGTCGCTGGTGTTGGCACAGGTGGAACGGTAAGCGGCGTTGGAAAAAGATTAAAGGAAGTTAATCCTGCAATAAAAATAGTAGCTGTTGAACCTTTTGATTCACCGGTACTTTCCGGCGGGAAACCCGGTCCTCATAAGATACAGGGAATAGGCGCTGGTTTTGTTCCGGGGACTTTTGATAGAACAGTTGTGGATGAGATACTTACCGCAAAAGCGGACGATGCAGTTAGAACATCAAGAGAGCTTATGTTGAGGGACGGTGTTTTTGCCGGTATATCCAGTGGTTCGAATGTTTGGGCTGCAATGCACATTGCATCACGCCCAGAAAACAGGGGCAAAACGATAGTTACTATCGTTTGCGACACTGCTGAAAGATATCTTTCTACAATATTGTTTACGGAATGATATAAATTTTCTTTAGTTTTCTTTATCATTTTTAAATTCAGCTTCCAGTTCTTCAATTGTTGGAAGACTTGATTTCAAGTTTTCTGGTATTGACTCTGTTAATTTATAATCAGAAATCCCGATTGGTTTTGAAATATCCTTTAAGGAATATTCTGCGGTTACTTTATTCTTAGACTTACACAGCAAAATACCGATAGTAGGATTGTCCGTTTTGTGTTTTAAAATATCATCAACAGCAGACAAATAAAAATTTAATTTACCGGCGTATTCAGGTATAAATTTTCCGTTTTTAAGTTCAATAACGATGTAGCAACGTAGTTTTAAGTGGTAAAATAATAGATCTATATAAAAATCATCTCCGCCGACGTCTAAATGATACTGCTCTCCTACAAAAGAAAAACCAGCTCCCAGCTCCAATAAGAAATTACGGATATGGTGTACCAGTTGCTTTTCTATTTCTCGTTCCTCTGCATCTTTAGAAATTGTTAAAAAATCAAAATTATATGGGTCTTTCATCAGTTGCTGTGCAAGATCTGATTGTGGGCTTGGTAATGTATTTTTAAAATTTGTAGATTTATTCGTCGTAATTTGCCTTTTATATAGACCAGATTCGATTTGCATAACGAGCACGTTTCTTGACCAGCCATTTTCAATGGTTTGCTGGGCGTACCAGAATCTTTCATTTTTATCCTTAACCTTTTCTATTAATATAACGTTGTGCCACCATGGCAATTCTCCAGCAGGCTGCTGGAGAATTGCAACATCTTGATATAATTGATAAAATTTCCTCATGTAAAATAAGTTACTTAAAGAAAACCCCTTCATATCTGGAAATTCTTTTCGTAAATCTTTAGAAAGTCTTTCAACTGTTTTTGTTCCCCAACCGTCTTTTGTTTGTTGTTCAGATATGGTTTTTCCGATTTCCCAGTAAAGCTGTATAAGTTCTGTATTCACAGCAAGAGAAGCTTTAACTTGAGCTTTTTTAACTTTGTCTTTTAACTCTGATAAAGTAAGGGCGTAGTTTTTATCTAAATTATTTGTCATAAACACACCTTGCTTATCAGTGTGTTCAAGTTTTATACCTGTTCAGAAGTCTCTGTTTTGCGTTTTCAAATAACGAAAATTTAAGCTATCCGCACTTAGAATATCCGCATTGGCAAGTTAGGCAGCCCTGAACGTACTTCATTTTTGAGCCGCATTTTTCGCACTTCATACCGGACTCTTCCTGATCCTCTATATATTTTTTGAGCACACGTGCAACAGCTTTGTTAAATGCGTCAAATCCACCATCACGTATTAATTGCTCAGCAACGAATTTTAATGGAGTTCCATGTCTTAATGCCATGGAGGTTATTCTTGTGATAGTACCAAACTGTTTGTTCTCGAACATGTTAGGTATATCTTTTATTTTCCACTCATCGTCGCCCAAGCCGACTATAAGGTTATATTTACCATTTTCTTTTCTGACCTTTCCTTTAGTCAACTTTGGAGGAATATCTAGCTTTTCTTCCAGTCCTGCGAATACTTCGTATGGTCTTCCTTCTAGCAGACCTACAAGTACCAGCCATTTTTCTTTCTCGCTGGTAACATGGTAAATGTCGCAAGGTAGTTCATCTGGTCGTTGAGGAGCTAGTGAATAAGTTATAAAGGCATTTTTGTTTTCTGTTGCGTATGTGTCCTTGGTAGAGATTACCTGGTTTTGACGGCTTCCGTCCCTGTAAAAGCTTATTGCCTTTATTTTGTGTTTCCAGCAATAGGTTACGGCTTCTTTCACATCATCAACAGTAACGTTGTTCTTAAAGTTTATGGTCTTTGAGCAACCTTGTACGTATCCTTTTGGGCAAGAGTTGTAGTATGCCTCTACAGGGCCTAGATGTGCTTTGTAATCTAGGTCATTAGCAGATTCTATGTGAGAGATTTTGCCACCCAAAAAGTCTATTATTTTTTCTTTTACTTCAAATTTTCCATAACTGTTGCTTATAGTTTGAACTTCCAAACTAAAATATGGCTCTATACCATATGAACAGCCTTCCTCATTAACGCTGTTAAAAATATTGCTTAACGTTGATGTTGGAGCTACGGATAACAATGAAGCGTTGTATCTTCCGAGTTTTGATTTTTTCCCGCCAATAGTGACCTCAAGATCGCCCAATTCCTTAGACGCCTCTGCTGCAAATTCCCCTATTTCAGCGAAGATATCTTTTGCAAGCTGGCAAGCTTCTTTACTACTGTATTTGATTCCTTTTGTTGCAAGTACTGTCGCAAAACCGGCGACACCAATACCTATTTTCCTGTTTCTTTTTTTCATTCCTATTTCATGATATTTAACGACGTAGTCTTGCGTATCTATTATATCGTTAAGCATGCTTACGGTGGTACTTACTACGCGTTTTCTTTCTTCTGTATTTAATGCCATATACTTCGGGAGATTTATTGATGAAAGAACGCAAAGCTCTAACCAGTCGTTCCCATGGCTTAAAAGTGCCTCTGAACAAGGATTTGCAAGGATGTTGATTTCATCCTCAAAGTAATCTTTTTTTATGGTATCTTCGAACATTACTCCTGGTTCGCCGTTGTCCCATATTCTTTGGCACATTACAGCGAAGATCTCTCTCGCTTTTACTTTTTTTATTTTGTTTCCGTCTTTGTCTTGATTAAGATACTTTAATTCGTATTCTCCATCTTCTTCAACAGCTTTCATGAATTTGTCGTCTATTATAGTTGTAAGATTGAATCCTTCTATAGTTCCATCTACCGCCTTGCAATTTATATAATCTATTATGTCCGGATGATTAACATGCAATAGTCCCATACTTGCACTTTTGCGTGTTGCCTGGGTTATTTCCTTAAAAAAACCGTTATATGCCCTTATAAAGGAAACTGGTCCTCCAGTGACGTTGGTTCTGCCTCTTACAGGTTCATCTTTTGATCGCAAATTTGAAAAATTAAATCCGGTTCCTATGCCGGCTTTTGTTGCCATGCTGGATATTTTTAATGTGTCCAAAATGGAAAAAGAAACTTCGTCCATGGTATCTTTTATTGGATAACTTGAACACGCACTTGCATAAAAATTTCTTGTCCCCGCTGTAAGAAGAGCAGGGGAATTAGGCAATGCATAATAATTAAGACAAAGCCACTCGATGTCTTCTATAGGGGTTTTGCAATTTCTGGCCTTTAGTTCTTTCGCAAAGCGTTTTACGACGTCATTCCAACATTTTTCACCTTTTTGTGAAAGTCTTTTAAAGTTATAGTTCGTTTCGGGGGTCATTTCCGTTTCGCCGGCTTTTGTTCTAATCTCTGTCGCTGTAGGAGTCGTGATTCTTCTTTTAACGGGCGCATTTGATTTAGGCAGTTCGAACTCTTCGAATAGTTTTTGTTGCATCATTGACCCCTTTACGATATGTTTTTTATTAGGCACCTTGGATGTAAAAAATACTATCTTGGGAGCGCTAGGGCAAGAATTTTTATAAAAATATAGAGGGGGAGTAACGATGAAAAGAATCGGCTTGCTTGGTTTTGCTGCTTTATGTTTAATTTTTGCGTCTTGTGAAAAAAAGGAAAAAACTTTGGGAGGAGAACAGGTTATGTCAGATGAGCAAATGATAAAAGAAATGTGGCCGAATGCAGTTAAGACTGCGTCTGGATTGATGTATGTGGTGAATAAAGAAGGTCAGGGTGCTAAGCCTGCTAAGGGGAATCTTGTTAAAGCACACTACAATGGAACGCTTATAAACGGCAAAAAATTTGATAGTTCAATAGACAGAGGGCAGCCTTTTGAGTTCAGAGTAGGCATGCATCAGGTTATACCTGGTTGGGACGAAGCGTTCTTAGATATGAAGAAGGGCGAAAAAAGGACACTTATAATCCCTTCCAATCTTGGCTATGGTGATGCGGGTGCGCCTCCGGTAATACCTCCAAAGGCAACTTTGATCTTTGAAGTAGAACTTATAGACTTTAAATAAAACCAATATGCGTTCAAATAGATATTAAAGAAAAGAGAGATTGTAATAGGAATTAGGATTTCTTTTTTCAGTATGGTCTCCGATTGCGACCATTCATAAGGTTCGCCTTATTACATTGGCTAGCCCTGGCTCGGGCTAGCGATCGTTCAACGAATATTATAAGCAACGGCGAACCTATGCATATTGGTATAACTTTTAGAAATAGCAGTTTACTTCATCCAGTTCTTTATAGGTTCCTGAAGCCTTCATTTTGGTAGCTTGGTCGTGTTCTTTTACAAAATATTCGAATGTTCTTGCGTTGGCATCCGTTACGTCTAGGTTTTTAGCAGTGATTGCATTAAACGTAAGATCCAACCTTAGTTGAACCTCTGTAATCCAATCGGGTTCGTAACTTATAGAGAAAAATGAATTTGTCTGTTCTACTATTTTTCTTCTTATTGGGTTTTCTTTGGCGTCTAGAATTGCGTATCCTAAAACAGAGGGTAATTCAAAAGTATTACAGGAAAGCAACCCCGTTACTTTTTTAGTGTTTTCAGATATACACACTACAAACTTTTCTGTGGTTGGTTTTATAGAGCTTAATCCATAACATTTCCACCCATCGTTATTTGCTGAGCAAAGCAGGGGTGTAGATATCATTAATACTAAAATTAGTTTTTTCATTTTGTAGCCTCCAGAGTGTTTATTTTACAAAGGTGTTATACAGAAACAAGTTTTGTCGTGTCAAGTCAGTTTTATTGTGAATCTTTTTTTATTAAATCACGACTATCTTTTTGTACAATTCTTTCTAGGAAATGATTGGCCAAGACTGTTGCGAGTTTTTTTATTGAAGGATTGCAGTTTATGCAATGTTTTGCTATGTTAAAAAGAAGTATCGCGTTTTCTCCGTAAGCTCCGCGATAATTTTCATCACAATCGAATGTTCCCGCGAATTTTTTGTTGGTAAAAAGTGGCATTTTGTCTTTACCTAGTTCATCCGAAAAAGAATCAGGACATTTTATATGACGGGTATTATCGTCTGGCATACTATGTCTGGCTTCATGAATATATCCTGATAAACGAACTATAGCGAATGTATTAAAAAAAAATTCTGTAAAAGAGATTTCTCCACCTCTGCCAGAAGCTAAATAGTTGCCAGAAGCGCAACGTGCTTTGTTTACCCTTTCTAAAATATAGTTTATATAATGTTCGCCAGAAAGAGTATTTCCGAATATTTCTTTGTAAAGATTGGAGCTAGAGTCTAATTTTATATTCATCAAATATTGTAAGTCTTTTATTATTGTGTATTGATTTATTGGTGTTAAGCAGTCATGGAAATAGAAAAGAAAATTTTTACCTTCATTGTCGGTGTTAGTTTTTTCTTTTGTTACAGGAAATTTTGAATTATGATGTGTAGGATTAAAGGCTTTACACTTTTCGTTAATCGATTTTCCATTATTGGTGTATACAGCCTTCTTGTTTACGATATCTAATTTGATGCTGGTATTTGTGACATAATTGTCTGATAGATTAAAGTAAAAATTTGTAAAACTTGTTCTTTCACTCTCTGTATATAAAACTCTTTCTTGGCTAATATTATGCAACATGCTTGGCAGAAGGAACTCGGAAAAATCGCCTCTGTCACCGTTGTAATAGGTTACAATTCTGGATACGGTTTTATAGCTACCGGGTTGTAGCAGATCAACTTCTTTCCATTTATCTACTTCTATTTGTACTATGTTTTCCAAGTTATTGTCGTAACACAAATAGGCTTCTTTTTTATAGGCTGACAAAAAATCGCTGTTTATTTTTTCATATTCTATATCTGTTTTTTGCTTATAGTAATTCTCTATTGCTAGTATACGATCTGACCCTATGTACATTCTTTCTGTTTCTTCATCCAAGGTTTGGGCACAAAGAAGTGACAAATTAGAAGTGATGATGGTGCATGTAAATGAGGATATTAAAAGTATTAAAGTTTTTTTCATGGTTTTAGCTGCTCTCTTGTTTGTTAGCAAGGTTTGAGAATATATCAGGTTGACATTGCAATATCAACATTGATTATTATCTTATTGGTTTATATATTGTTTTTGTTAATGCCCGTATGCATTCAAAGATATACTAGTTTTAAGGGTCAGGACTTAAGACTTATTTTTTTGGTTATTGTAGCGAACTAAAGACCATAACTAAAAAAATAAGTCTTAAGCCCTGGCCTTATTATTGTTCCATTAGCATGTCTTTGAATTCATATTGGTATAACAAGTTGTTTAGTGAGCTTCTAACCAGCTTGAACCGATGTTAACGTCGACGGTTAGTGGCGGGGACATTTTAATTATATTTTCCATTTCATATTTGATAAGTTTTGCAACTTCTGTTGCCTGTGACTCTGGAGCCTCTACGACCAGCTCGTCATGAACGTTTAATATTATCTTTGAATCTGGATGTTTGTGCTTAAGGCTGTGCCATACTTTTATTGTTGCAAGCTTTATTATGTCCGCAGCAGAGCCCTGTATAGGGGCATTTATTGCGTTCCTTTCTGCAAAGTTTCTTTTTGCAACCACTCTGCTGTTTATGTCAGGTAAATATCTACGTCGCCCAAACATAGTTAAAGAGTATCCCCTGGTTTTGGCTTCTTTTACCAATTGATCTCTAACTTGGGCAACGCCCTTATAACTTTCAAAATATTTTTTTATTATTTTTGCAGCAATACCCTGAGTTATTCCCAGTTCCCTTGCAAGACCGAACGGTGTTTTCCCATAAATTATTCCAAAATTAAGTGCCTTTGCTTCCTGTCGCTGAGTGAGGGTAACAAGTTCTACCGGTACATCAAAGACCTCAGATGCAGTTCTAGTGTGAATATCTTCTCCTTTGATGAACGACTCTATCATTATTGGGTCCTGACTTAGGTGGGCGAATATTCTTAATTCTATTTGAGAGTAATCTGCACTAATTAATTTTTTACCTTTATCTGCAATAAAGGCATCTCTTATTTTTGTTCCGTAGCTTGTTCGTATAGGAATGTTCTGTAGGTTTGGGTCGGAACTCGAAAGTCTACCAGTCGCTGTAACGTCCAAATGGTAGGTCGTCTTTATTCTCCCATCACTGTTCTTTGCCTGGACAAGCAATGGATCTGCATAGGTGCTTTTAAGTTTAGCAAGCTCCCTGTACTCCATTATCATTTTTGGCAGTTCGTAATTTAAGGCAAGTTCTTCCAATACTCCCTGGTCCGTGGAAAAACCAGTTTCTGTCTTTTTAGACGACGGTAAGCCCATTTTCTCAAAAAGAACAAAGGCCATCTGCTTTGGAGAATTGATGTTGAACTCCATGCCAGCTTCTTTGTATATTTTTTTTGTATATTCCTCTATCTTTTCACCAAAGAAAATGGATGTTTCTTCTAATTTTTTTACGTCGACCAAAGCTCCTGTTTCCTGGATATCCCTTAGTATAGGTATGCAGGGGAGGTCTATTTCATAATAAGCTTTTTCCAATCCAACGGCTCTTAGATCCTGGTCCAGACGTTCCATTATTGCAGGTAGTTTTTGTGGGGTATATTCAGCACCGGTAGTTCTTATGCTTATGTCATCTATATTATAGTCGCGTTCTCCAGGTGAAAGTTCATAAGCTGCAAGTTTTGTATCGAACATTTTTTTATATTTTGATAGTTCGTCAAAAGAGAATTGCTTTAAAAGATCATGGCCAATAAGGGTGTCGTCAGTACTTACAGCATGCTCAGTTATCTTCTTAATATCGTCACTGTTACCTAGTTTTATGGGTTCAAAGAACTCTGTCTTTGGAGGCGCAAGTTCTATCTTTGGATTAGCAAATTTTAATTCTCTTAACTCAGAGATGAATTCCATTTTTTGGAAAATGTCTTTTAGCTTTTCTACATCTGGCTCTTGCACACTGTACCTATCGTGAGAGAATTCTACGTCCAGGTCGTATTTTAGGGTTATAAGTTCCTTAGATAAAAAAGCATTTTCCCTACTTTCTATTAAAGAGGTCTGGTGTTTTTTATTTTTAATTGAGTCTATTTTTTTATATATTTCCTCTAACGGTCCGAACTCGCTTATCAGTTTTACGGCGCCTTTTGGTCCTATGCCTCTTACCCCTGGTACATTGTCGCTGGCGTCTCCAATTATTGATAGATAATCGAGCACCTGTTTAGGCTCTACTCCAAGTTTTTCTACAACTCCTTTAACGTTGTAAACACGGTTCTTAAGCGTATCTATCATTACTGTTCTATCGTTGACAAGCTGCATAAGGTCTTTATCACCGGAAATAATTGTTACATCAAAATCATGTTCTTCAGCTTTTTTTGTAAGACTTGCGATTATGTCGTCAGCCTCTACACCGTGTATTCGTATGCTTGGGATGTTCATTGCATGTATCAGTTGTTCTATGTAAGGGACCTGAACGCTTAATTCTTCAGGCATTGCTTCCCTGTTTGCCTTGTATGCAGGGTATCTTTTTTTTCTGAATGTTTCTTCTTTTGAATCAAGAGCAATAACTATATGTGTTGGTTTATAGATAACGAGGGTGTTCTTTAGCATTTTTAAAAAGCCAAAGACTGCGTTCGTTGGAAATCCTTTTGAATTTGAAAGATTAGGTACACCAAAAAAAGCGCGAAAAATGTATGAACTTCCGTCTATTATAAAGAGTCTTTTACGGTCACTCATTATCCTCTGGTTCTCCGCTGTCCATTCTTTCCTTGTTAAGTTCTCTTAAGGAAACAACTCTGGTACCAGCAAGAATGTCCCCAAGTCTATAACCCGATTCCATGCTGTATATAAGGTAAGCTTCGAATATTAAAAGAGGTATGCCCACAAGGAACATTAGTATCCAACCGACCATTGGTATTACAGCGAATATGGCAAATATGCCAACGGACATATTTCTCATTGCGGAAACTTTCCAGCTCATTTGCTGTTCTTCGTTAGGATATCTTATTACTTTAAGTCCAATTATCATTTTGCCAGGAGAAATGCCGTTCTTGAAATTATCATGGAAGAAGGCGTAAAGAACAGCGCAAATAGCACCAATTGGGTACCAGATGACAGAAAAGACCAATGCAACAACGACCATTATGATAAGGTCTAGGCCTTTTGCCATATAACGATCTACGGCGTGAACCTTAGGATACTTTGCATTATCTAAAGAGAATTCAGACATAGCGTGAATATAGTATAAGCCCCTTACTTTGTCATTAGTATTTTATCCATCACTTCTATTAGGATATGCCCGAGAAAAATGTGGGTTTCCTGTACTCTTGAGGATATTTTTGAACCTTCAACATTAAATATTATGTCTGCTAGTTTTTGCTCTTTTATTTTTCCGCCATTGCCACCAGTGAATGCGATAGTTTTAATTTTTTTATTACTTGCGGTTTTTAATGCGCGAATTACGTTCTCTGAATTGCCGCTTGTAGAGATACCAATAACTACGTCGTTGCTTTGTGCAAGTCCCTGTATCTGTCTACTGAATATTTCATCGAAACTAATATCGTTCGCTATAGAAGTTATTATTGAAGTGTCTGTCGTAAGGGCTATTGCTCCAAGAGCAGCTCTTTCCACTCTTAGTTTATTGATGTGTTCTGCTGCCAGATGTTGTGCATCTGCAGCGCTTCCGCCATTACCGCAATAAAGGATCTTTCCGCCTTTTTTTGTTGCTTCTGCAATGATTGTTGCTGCCTTAAGGATGTTGGCAACGTTCTTTTCCACGAAATCTTTTTTTGTTTCTAAAGAGCTTTTAAGCTCATTTTGTATGTGTTTTTCTAATTCTTTCATACCTATATTGGATAGCAGAATTAATTTAAACTGTATACAATAATGTGATAGTACTAAGCAACTACACGGAGGGCACAATGAGAACAGATAGACCCTGGGGCTTTTTTGAAACTCTTAGTGAAGGGAAGGGCTTTAAGGTTAAACGAATAGTCGTTAACCCTGGATGCAGAATATCTTTGCAGACACACAAGCACAGGTCTGAGCATTGGGCCATTGTTAGCGGGGCTGCCATTGTTTGGATAGGACATTCCAAGAAAGAATATAAACCGGACGAAGCCTGTTATATTCCACAGGGAGAAGTGCACCGCATAGAGAATAAAGGTAAAGTTATTGTTGAAATAATCGAAGTGCAGTGTGGAGAAATTCTTCGTGAGGACGATATAGTAAGAATAGAGGATGATTACAACAGGAGTTAACTTTGGCTACAGAAAAAGAAAATGTTAAAACCTTTGTAAGGAATAAAAAGGCAAAGTTTGAATACGAGATATTGGATAGGTTCGAGGCTGGAATAGTACTTTCTGGACCGGAAGTAAAAGCCATAAGAGCAGGAAAAGTCAGTATTGCAGATGCGCACGTAAGAATAAAAAATGGTGAACTTTATATAAAGGGATTGGATATAACGAAATATGAACAAATAGGTTATGCAGATCACGATACTCTTAGGGATAAAAAGCTACTTCTCCATAAACATGAAATAAGGAAACTCTCTGCAAAAATAACGGAAAAAGGGCTTACTCTTATACCTCTTTCTGTTTATGCAAAGGGAAGCTTTGTTAAGCTGGAAATGGCTCTGGTAAGGGGTAAAAAACTTCATGACAGGCGTGCAGACCTTAAGAAAAAGGCAGAAGAAAGGTCAATGGACCGAAAGTATAAAATAAGGTAGTATACCTGCTCTATGGTCGTTAAAAAATTCCAGGAAAGAAAGGAAAGAAAAAAGTTTGGACTTCCGGCAGTGATAGTCTTTGATGATATCAAGGTAAAACTTCCGGCAAGACTTAATGATATCAGTGAGGGTGGAATTAGCTTTAAAGCTGGGACTTTGTTTCCTGCTGGCGAGGTAATTAGTCTTTTAGTGCCGCATCCTATGGATGTTATGTCAGGGCAAGAAGGCGAGGGGCTCAGATTCAATGTTCAGGTCGTATGGGCAAAGGATTATGTAGATCGCAATGACCCGATGGCAAGATTTATACATGGTTGTAAATTCTTATTCGTCGAGAAAGAAAAGGAATTAAAACTTCAAATAAAATCGTTGATGGAACTTTCCGAAAAACTCGGTGAGCGACCTATCGGATTTTAATAACATAAAATACTAAAGAACTTCCTTTTATTTTTAAGCCATGGTCTACGTTCGCGACCAGTCTAAGGTTCGCCGTATCTCATTGACCAGCCCTGGACCGGGCTGGTTGTCGTTAAACGAATGCTTTAGACGTCGTCGAACCTAAGACTGGTTCGCTCTCTTCGACAATGGCTTAAAAATAAAAGGAAGTTCTTTAGTATTTTATGTTAGCAAGATCGATAGTTATACCGCTGTCTGGTAGAACATAACGTGTTTCTAAAGGATTTTGAAATCCTCTAGTACTTCCGATTAGGTCCTGGACGTTAATAAGCTTTACTCTATATCCACGACTTCCAAATCTCCATGCCGTATATGTTTCTGCAAAAACATCACCACCAGAATTAATACCAAGTCCAGCAGTCCCTTCATCATCTTGTTTGATTATGTTGTTCGTGCAGGTAGCTGTACCAGGTGCAGATGTGTCAGCAAATAAAATATTTCCACAACCAGCCGGTTGTGCATCTGTGTTTTGAACTCCACCAAAAAGGAAAGGTCTGCCATTGTTGGCAGTTGTTACAATGTAATTCATTACGTCTTGATCCAAGCTTTGGTTGGCGGGGTTACTTCTGTAAGGCAAAATATATCTTGTCGCCTCAAACATGCTAACAGCCATTGCATTTGCGAATGCCTTTTCCATTTCACTTGTGTTGTTTGGTACTTTTGTTAATCCTTTAATATCCCAGCCTGCATTTTCTCTATCTGGATATCTGAACACATAGACTTTGTATGGTTGGTTGTCGCTTTTTCTGTCTGGGATTTCTCCAAATTGATATATAGCGTTTCCTCTGTATTTATCTAAAAATCCTTCGTAATTGTTTCTTTGTGCAGCAGGAATTGTCTCTATAGCAGTTTTACCACTCCATGCCATAACAGAATCTCTTGTCCCAAATGGGTGTGTAGGGTTTGCATCGTTATCAAGGTAATTATTGTTGTTAGGGTTTTTACTTATAGGTGTTGGTCTAGTAGGGAACCCATCGTCGGAATTCATATCTCCCGGTTTTGTATAAACTCTCCAGCGGGAGTTTTGGTCAGATCCTTTTTGATATAAAAAAGTATGGAAGTCACTTGCAGATGTTGCAGGCTTTTGCACGCCCCAAAGACCTCCAGAAATAATTGGACCATATTCTGTTTTATCTACGCAAAGTTTAACACCGAGCCTGTCGTTTTTACTTGTATCAGAAAGAGAAAAGTTTGGGACTTTATCTATAACGTTGCTTGTCTCGAATGGATATAAAGGGTCCAACCCATTTTTTTCACAAGTGCTTTTTGCATCGTCACCACCTTTGCCGTTGATGTTCTCGCTGCTACACTCTTCATTGATAAAAGGGCCTATCCTGCTACCGAAGGGTCTTGCTGCTGCTACAGCGATCATAATTGCTTCCTGGGATCTTTCGTTACTGCCAAAGAAAACGTTAAAGGGAATGTCTTTTGTGCTGGCCGTTCCTACTACAGTATAATAAGTTGCCACTCTTAGATCTTTTGCTACACCGACAGGGAAGTGTGTTACTGGCTCCATGTGTTGGCCGTATGAATATTGTGCAAGAGACGGGTTTGGTTTTTTTATAATAGTATACGCGACCCAAAAACTTACGTCGTGGTTATCAAGCTTAAGATATGGTCCACTAAACTCTGGGCATAAACCGTTACAGCCTCCAGCCATACCGTTAGGAGCAGAGTTCCCGCCTGCATTAGATCTAGGTATGATGGTGTAAAGTTTGGCTCCATTGTAAAGGACTTCCATTAAATTCTTTTTGAAAGTGCTATATGCGGCATTGTGAATTGGGTTCTTTAATATTTCTCCAGGGGCTATCGCTGTAATTCCGCTGGTTGGAGGTGGTGCGCCGGCAGCTATTTGGGTATATCCGTTAATTACTTGAGCAGCAACACTTATGGGTGAATTCTCAAATATTACAGGAGCCGGGTTACTTTCTTTTTTAAGAGCCCATCTGCCACTGGAGCTAACGAACGGGTTTGCATTACTATATTGTCCTAAACTAATATCTCCAGCGTGAAGGCCTCGTATTCTTGTTTGAAGATGCCTATAATCGTGAAGCATCCATGCAATTAGCCTTCTGTTATAGTTATACGGATATTCTTCGTAATTTGCTAATTTGTCGTCCGTATCAGTTGCTGTTTGAGTTAATGAAAAAGATGCAATATGTTGTTGAAAAGCAGCGTTTGTAACATTCAGACATGTAGCCGTATCTCCTCCATCTCCACAGGCTGCTGTTACAGCGTCGCCACTTTGTGCTAAAGCATTTGCAGAATTGATCAGGGCTGTTTGAAAGTTTAAGGAAGTCGAATTCTGACATGTTATAGAAATAGCAGGTATTGTTGAACTTCCCTGACGTTGTAGTGTTGCACAAACTAAAGGGAAGCCCTTTGGAGCATCCGTCCGGTTTATTATATAATCTTTGAAGGCTCTGTCACTGGTGTTTGTCCTGTGGTACCTTCTTTCCCCGTTGAGGACGATCATATAATCGAATGCCATCGCTTTATAGTTACGACGCATTTCATAGTTCCATTTTCCTATTTCGGTCAAATAACGAGCCTGTTGAGCGGCCCCGGCGTATGCCGCAAGGTCTGTAGCGTTTTGAAGATTTATTTTTGCAGCGACCAGAAATCCGATATTTACGACCATTGCAACAAGCAGGAACAACAGCCCAAAAGCCAGGGCTATTAATATCGCCATTTGTCCTTTTTTGTTGCGCCTATAGATCAAACCTTAACCCTCTCCCCATAAAGTAGTGTTCCTATTCTAACATGAGTTGCGCCTTCTTCAATGGCAATGTCATAATCCGAACTCATTCCCATGGAAAGGCCGGTCATTTTTGTCCCACAGGCTCTATTTATTTTTTCCAATGCTTCTTTTAGGGTTGCAAAATATTTTCTGGAAGCCTCTGTATCGTCGTCAAAAGGAGGGATGCACATTAAGCCTACTGGCCTTAATTCCGATCTTTTTTCTGCTTTCCTTTTTCCATTTATCTCTAAAGTTTGTTCGACCAATCTTGTGAGTTCATCAACGCTGGATGTTCCGCCTTTACTTAGCTCCTCACCGGTGTTCATTTCAAAAAAAACACCAAGTTCTGTGCTTATCCTTTTGTCCAGCTCCTTTAGTTGTTCCTGTTTATAGACCGAATGAACAAAAGAGAATTTTTTATCCAGCATTTTTATTTTATTGGTCTGGAGCCTTCCTATGAAGTGCCACGTTATTTTTTTGTATATTTCGTGTTGGCTTACTGTTTCTATTTTCTGCAAGGCTTCCTGAACATAGCTTTCGCCGATGTTTAATATTCCTGCTTCTACGGAGCTGATTATGGCGTTGGCATTTTGAGTTTTTGTTACACCTATAATTGTTATCTCACCTGGCGATCTTTTTGCTTTTGCGCAGGCTAGGGCGATCTTTTCGTTTATTTCTTGTAAGGTTTTTTTTATTTCCAAGTGGGACAAACCCCCGCTTTTTTAAGGCTGTTCATTACCTCGAACAAAGGAAGTCCGACAACATTTGAGTATGATCCGGTGACCTTTTTAACGAATCTTGCGCCAAGTCCCTGTATCGCGTATGCTCCCGCTTTGTCCATAGGCTCGCCGGTGTTTACATATTCGAGATAGTCGCTTTTACTGAAATTGCCGAAAACCACTTTTGACTCCACTACTGCTTCCATCATTATTTTTGTTTTGCCGTCTTTTTTTACCAAAACCGTATACGCTGTGAGTACGGAGTGCGTTTTGTTGTTAAGGGTGTTTAACATTTTTAATGCATCTTTTTTGTTCTTTGGTTTGCCGAGTATATGGTCTTTAAGGACAACAACGGTGTCGGCAGATAATATTACACAATCATCGTTCCTTTTGGCTACACAAACGGCTTTTGCGGTACTGTTGCTAAGGGCAGAAAGACGGGCCCCTTTTATGTGGCAGTTAACCTCGCTGCAAAGGGGTTTAACTATTTTGAACCTGTATCCCTGTTCTTTCAGCATTTGTATGCGCCTTGGCGACGAAGAAGCTAAAATAAAGTATATATTTTTCATGTTATAAGTCCTTTTTAATATTTGGCTAAATATATAATAACAACAGTAATAATTTTCTGTAATTATTTTTTTATGTTATATAATTAGGTATGAGTTGTTCTCTGGAGGGATTGGTGATTCTTTGTTTATTTTCACCAACAAATAAACTTACGGGTGCTTTCCCTTACCGTGGTGTGCAAACCTCGGAAATCGGCCGCTACTATGGAGAACGGCTCTTATAAACGTAGAGGGGGACTTATCTGTGGCCATCAGAATAATCGTTGCTGATGACAGCACGACTGTACAAAAGGTTTTAAAACTGATTCTTGCTCCTAAGGGATATCAAGTTGAGAGTTTTAGTTCTGGAACAGAGGCGTTAGACGCTATCAAAAAAAATATTCCAGCCGTTCTATTTGTAGATGCTGTAATGCCAGGACTTAACGGCATAGAACTTGGAGCGAAGCTTCAAAAGGGTCCTAGGGAATTGCAGGAAATTCCTCTTGTTCTAATGCATAGTGCTTTTGATGAAGTAAGCTCTGATGATTTTAAAAAGTGTGGGGCAAAAGCAAAACTTATTAAACCTTTCGACGACCAACAGGTTGTAGATCTTGTAGAAAAATTATCTGTAAAAAATTATAAGGAAGATTCAAAGGAAGAAGCAACGTCTACATGGAATATGGATAGTTTTGTTGAACCGGAAATGCCGGACCTTGAAGATCCATTGAAAACAGTAAAGGCCAGCAACAAGACTTTTGATATTGATCTTACTCTTGCTGAGCAAAAAAATACAACAGATGAAGACGGCTTTATAAAAATATCCGAATCAGAAAAAATAGACGAGCTTGGCGTTCCAGAGCCTCATGAAATAATTGATTTAAGGTCTGCTCCTAGTTTCGAGGTTCAACAACCTACGTCGGAGGAAACACTTTCTGAGCAAGAGGCTAAAAAACTTTTTGATGAGTTTAATCTTGCAGAGAGCCCAGACGGAGCAATAACTTTTAGAGGAGGAGTAACTCCTCCAGAGTTTAAACCTAAAATGGATAATAAGGTTGATGCGTCCGCGAATATTGAACCGGACCAAGATATGGGACTTTGGAGTGAAAAATATTACGGTTCGAAGGAAATCAATGTGCCGGAGTTATCTACGTTAACTGAAGAGAGTGTTATAGATGCTACAAGTATGGAATTCCAAAAAGCATATTCAGCTGTTGAAGAAATAAGTGGTGAAGATGTTCAGAAAATAACACGTGAAACAATAGAAAAAATGCTTCAAAAAATGCTTCCAGAAATAGCGGAAAGGATCATCAGGGAAGAGATAGCAAAGATAGTCGGTAAGTAAAATGCTTCAAAAAATGGATCCACAACTTGAAAAGATAATTTCTCTGGCCATTGAAGAAGATTGTCCTGACGGTGATATTACATCTGAGAATGTTATATGTTCTAATTCAATAAGTTCCGGTAAAGCGTTGGCGAAGGGCGATTACATCGTTTCTGGAATGTGTGTTGCCGGTGCTGTCTATTACTACGTTGATGAGAACATAAAATTTAAGGCTCTTGTGAAAGATGGTACTGCGGTAAAAAAGGGAACTTCTCTTTTTACAGTAAAAGGAAAAACATCTTCTCTTCTTTTAGCAGAGCGAACTGTCCTTAACCTTGTTGGTCATATGACCGGTATAGCGACTAAGACTAACAAGTTAGTTAAAATGGTGAAAGGGACAAGAGCCGTAATACTTGATACAAGAAAAACTCTTCCAGGGTTACGAATCATAGAAAAACTTGCAGTAACGCATGGTGGTGGGAAAAACCACAGGTTTTCTCTTTCAGACGCTGTATTACTAAAAGAAAATCATGTGGCAGCAGCAGGTGGAATAAAAAAGGCGTTGTTAGCTTTCAAAAAAAATAAAGGTAAAGTGAAAATAGAAATAGAAGTAAGAACCCTTTCTGAGTTGAAGGAAGTCCTGAACTCAAAAGTACTTCCCGACGTAGTTATGCTGGACAATATGAGCCCGAAAGAAACTAGAAAAGCTGTGCTTTTGGCAAAAAGAAAGGTTAAATTAGAATCTTCCGGAGGTATAACGGAAAAGAACGTAAAGGAATATGCAGAAGCAGGAGTTGATTTTATTTCTTTGGGGACTATCACTCACAGCGTTAATAATGCGGATATAAGTTTTTTACTGGACACAGTAAAACGGAGATAATACTTTGCATATTGGAACAGAAATAACCTGTCTTGAAACGGTTGATTCAACGAATGAATATATAAAAAGGAATCTTAAATCGTTAAAGAATGGTGCTGTTGTATGGGCAATGAGCCAGTCTCAGGGCAGGGGAAGGCTGCATAGGGTTTGGTCATCGGAAAATAATGGTAATATATATTTTTCTTTTTTAATGAAAGACAGAAGATGGTTAAAACAATTAACAGAGTTGCCCATAATAGTGTCTGTGGTTCTGTTTAGGACGGTTAAGGACTTTGTACATGAAGCAAAGGTCAAGGACTTGAAGCTAAAGTGGCCAAATGACCTTTTATGGGATTCTGGAAAACTTTCTGGCATTCTTATGGAGATAGAAGGGGATGATCTTGTTTGTGGAATAGGCATCAATGTTGATAAAGCACCGCAAATAGAGGATAAAAAAACGGCTTGCATGAGTGATATTTCTGGATCTCATAAAGTTTTAAAACCATCTGATTTTATTGCAGATTTTTGCAAAAACTTTAACACAGCCGTAGCGCATTATAATAAGTTCGGTTTTATTGATTTTAAGAGTGAGTGGGAGCAAAATTGTGGACATATCAATAAAAAAGTTGCATTAAGTGGGGGTGTTGAGGATAATACGCCCAAAATAGGTGCCAAATTTATAGGACTAAATTCAGATGGCGGGGCCCTTGTTGTTGTTGATGGTGAAAGCGAGACGCGAGTTGTTTACAGTGGAGAATTAAATGTTTGACGAGAACAACGAAAACCTCCTAACAGAAGATGGTAAACTTGTAGTAACACACGCATACTGCCACAATGGTCATAATCTAATAGACAATAAAACAAAAATATCTGGTTATCCTGCAATAAAATTACTGGTTTCTGACGGTAAACACGAAGAGCTTATAACAATAAGCGCAGTTCAGGGTGATAATGTAAAACAATTCGAAAAAGGATTTCCAAAAAAGACCTTACTTACGATATCGTGTCCTACATGCAAAGAAGAATTAGACAATATTTCTCCCTGTGACTGTATAAAGGGAAGCAAATTTGTTGCGATATACTTAAACAAAAAAAGAAGTTTCAGTGGCTGTGTTGGTATATGCAACAGTTGGGACTGCTATCGCTCGTTTATGAATACAGCGTGGAGAATCATTTCACGCCTTGCAGATAAATCCGGCGAATAGTGAAACAATCCTTGTAGTGTGTGATACTAACATGCATTCAAAGATATACTAATGGAACAATAATAGGGGCATGACTTAAGGCTTATTTTTTTGGTTATTGTCGAAGTGAGCGCAACAATTCTTAGGTCCGACGACGTTTAAAGCATCTGTTTAACGATTGCCAGCCCGGTCATATAGGGCTGGCCAATATAAAACGGCGGACCTTATGAATTGTAGCGAACTAAAGACCATAACCAAAAAAATAAGCCTTAAGTCATGGCCCTTAAAACATTTAAGTTATTATCTCTTTGAATGCATATTGGTAATGAACACGGTTTTATTGTTGTAAAAAATCACTTGACGTTTTCTGTTATTTGTGATAAAAATACTTGTTTGGAGAAATAATATAATGAAAAACGGAATACTTTTACTACTTTTATTTGTGTCGTTTGGTTTAAATGCAACATGTCACAGATATAATTATAAAATTGAGACCTATCCTACGAAGACGACGTATATGTCCGGTATTTTTTATTGTGTTAATAATATTGATGGGACATTGGTAAATGCGGCAAATCTTGAATCAGATGAAGATAGGATTCATAATCGGATATTGAATGAAGGTAACCAAGAATTTAGTTACAAAAGTAGAACAGAGTATTCTGAAGATAAAAAAACTGTGACGATCTTTTTAGATTGGACTTCTACTTTTAACCAGAATCAGGCTCTTTGTACAGTCAACGGAACTGTCACCTTTAGAATATATACTACTTTTGGTGCTTATGTTTACGATACTTCATATGACATTACACAAGAAAAGGTTCCTTCTAAAATTAATTGGAACGTTATTTGGGATGGGCAGGAATATTAAATAATATTGGAGAAACAACATATGAAAAACGGGATGATCTTATTGCTCTTATTTGCTTCATTCGGCTTAAATGCAAAATGTTACAGGTATGATTATGAATTAATGACTTTTCCTAAAAAAGAAAATCCGTATAAATCGACTATTTTTTATTGTGTCAACGACATGGATGGAACATTGTCTCTTACGACAAATTGGGATGCAGATTATCGTGAGGAGAACACACTTTTAAATGAAAATAACAAACAGTTTAGCTGTACAAGTAGAACAGAGTATTCTGAAGATAAAAAAACTGCGACTATCTTTTTAGATTGGACTTCTTCTCAAAGACAACTAGATGCTACTTGTACATATGATGGAACTGTTACCTTTAAAGTCGATGGTCGTGGTGCTTATGTTTATAGAAGCGACTATGCTAAAAAAGATACTCTTCCTGAAAATGGACATGGACACTGGAACGTTCGTTGGTTTGAAAGAAAATATTAAATTTAGTCTTTATTTTTCTGTAAAGGTCTCTATAGCTTCTTTTTTTAAAAGGTAGTGTAAGCTGTGTCTGCAAAGGCTATATTCCCATCAAGCATGACGTTGCCAAAGCCATCTATTGTTATAGTTGCAACAATCTTGTCTTCTTTTTCCTTTCCATTCTGTGTTATTTTCATTAGCAGTGAGGTAAATTCAAGTCTAGGGTTTTGTATACTCGACAAATTAGTAACATCAGCAATTTCTATAGAAATACTTTGCTCCTTCGAAATACTGCAAGATACTTTTATGGCTCCTAATAATCTATTAGGCCCTGCTGGATAACCAAACCCTTTATGATGTACAAAGGATATACAAAAATCGGTTTCTATTGCAGTGTTACGAAGAAACCAATTACCTACTTTGTTATCCATCATAAAACATTTTGTTTTTTCTTCTTCAACCCAGGGATCTGTGCTCATTTGATTGCTGTAAAAGAAATCTACTTTTTCTTCCTTACTTAACTTTTTGTTATAAGGGCCTACAACAAAAATTGAAGGATCAATATCTTTGGGTAAAATATAAAAATATTTCGTTTTCTTATGCGTTAATGTAAAGCTATCTCCTTTCTGTAAGAGTGCTGGAGTTTCTTTAGCAGTACACACAAATGACAGAAAAAGCAGGCAAAGTATTATAAGTTTTTTCATTTAAAGGTCCCTCGTAGTTGCTTTATAACGATATTTTAACCTGATTGTCAAGAAACATTTACCGTTACTATATGAAAGAAAAGAGGCCCTGGAATAAACCAGAGCCTCTTTGTATATACGTTCACAGACAAATATTTGTTCGACCTCCGCCTCAATTTATAGTTATTTGTTCAAAAGGAAGATGGGTTAATACTACATTTACTTCTGATTCATTTCCTTTTTCATCGAATTCTTTAACTTTAACTGTTGCTTTGTTATTCCATTTTGTGGTCCATATTGATAATTCTTTGTTAACTCCTGATTTGGCAAGTGTCTTTCCTTCGCTGAGCACTTTCTCTACCCAATATTTGGCATCTGTTACAGAAAGGCCATTATTTATTCTTCTAAATAAGAAAGCATAAATTTTTGCGTCATCATCTATTCTATTGTTCCAGTCCGTAAGGGTAAAATTTTTCTGTTCGGCTCTCTTTAATTCTTTTGCCCAATTAAGGGTTTTTAAGTATTGTTGCGCTTTATACAGAGGAAAAAGAACGAGTAGCTGATTTTTTGCACTTAGAGACTCAAAAGAAGTCTTAAAAAGTGTGTATGATAGGTTGTATAAATTGGTTTGTGCCGCTCTATCTTTTATTTGAGGTTGAAAAACATACTTGCTAACCATTTTAGGGATTGTGTTGAAAGCGACGCTGTTTGTTACTGCATCGAGCCGTCCCAGATATGACCAAATGTTTTCGTATCCAAAAATAGACGGAAGCATTCCATAGCCTACAGTTACATTATAGTCGTCCTTATAAATTTCTTGTGCAATCTTTAGATTTTCCGCCTGTGTTGTTATCATCATATTTAAGGTTGGTAAGTATGCAGTTGTGGCCTTGCTTTTGACTTCTTGTAGTTGGTCTGCTGTCATTTTTTGAAATTTAGTTGCGTCAACTTGGCAGATGGCTGAAAACGACATAAGCATTAAGGTAAATAATACAACTAGTCTCTTTTTCATTAAACCCTCCTTAGGGATAGTAATCTCGATAAACAGATAAAAATTATATTTTCCCCATCCATAAAAGTCAAGAATTTACACATCAAAGCTACGCTAGGCAAAGGAAAGGTTTTGTTGTGGCAGAGGAAGTCTTGCTCAAAGAAAAGAGGCCCTGGAATAAACCAGAGCCTCTTTGTATATACATCCATAGATGCAATATTCTATCTCTTTGAGAACTGATAACGTTTTCTTGCGCCGCTTCTTCCGTATTTCTTACGTTCAACTTCTCTAGCGTCACGAGTAAGCATTCCTGCTTTCTTTAGGCCGTCCCTTAGTTTTGGGTCCATAGTCTGCAATGCTCTTGCTATACCAAGTCTTATCGCTCCTGCTTGACCGGAAAGTCCGCCACCGAAAACATTTACGAATACATCGAATTTGTTTTCAAGTTTTGTTATGCTGAAAGGCTGCATGATTACTAGCCTGTGAGTTCCTCTTGGGAAATATTCTTCGATAACTTTATCGTTAACTTCGATCTTTCCTGTGCCTTTTATTACACGAACTCTTGCAACAGAGTTCTTTCTTCTACCTGTAAAGATCTCTATAGCTTCTTTTTTTGCTGCTGCTGTCTTTGCTACCATTTAACGTTTCTCCTATGCTTTTATTGGCTGCTGAGCGTCATGTGGATGCGCGCTGCCTTTATAGACTTTTAGTTTTGTAAGTATGTGGTCAGAAAGTTTTGATTTTGGAAGCATGGTTTTTACTGCGTCCATTATCATCTGCTCTGGTTTTTTAGTTATCATTTCAGCGGCAGTTTTTGTTTTCATTCCGCTATAATACTGTGAGTGATGGAAAAACTTTTTGTCTTCCATTTTGTTACCTGTAAGTTTTACTTTTTCAGCATTTATAACAACGACGAAGTCGCCACAGTCATTGTGAGCGGTGTATTGAGCCTTGTCTTTGCCTCTTAATGTATTTGCTATCTTTGTAGCAAGTCTGCCAAGCGCTACGCCCTCAGCATCCAAAAGTATCCATTTTTGAGCAGCTGTTTTGTTGTCGAATGATTTTGTTGTTTTAGTTAGCTTCATTTGTGAATAGTACTCCTACCGAATTTTTAGTCGCAACGAACTTATATGAACTGATTTGCCTTGTCAACGAGTTTTTAGTGTGGGAAATGTGCCCTTTATGGACTCATTGTATCCGGTTCTTATTGTGGATGACGAGCCGTCAGTGCTATCGGCCCTTAAAAGGGAGCTTAAGGCCCTTGCTCCGGTCATTACCTGTGAGACCCCTCGCGATGCCTTAAAAACCCTTAAAACACGCACTGTTGCGGTTGTTATATCTGATTATAAAATGCCTGGACAGAACGGCATAGAGTTGCTCTCGTCGTTAAAAGAGTTACCCTACGAGCCTGTAAAGATACTTATGACTGCTTTTTCCGAGCTTGATATCGCTGTTGAAGCGGTAAATACAGCCGGGATATTTTATTTTTTAAGAAAACCCTGGAACTCTGTAGAGCTTAAGACCCTTGTCCTAAGGGCTTTAGACACATTCAAGGAAAGGAATGAATTAAAGTATTGCAAGCAAAGACTTGTTGATATTGACAGTATAAAAAAAGGAATAACGGGAGTCCTTTCTCATGAGCTTAATACTCCTTTAACGACGCTAAAAGGATATGCGACTTTATTGAACGGTAAAACAAAAAGTGCGGAGCTGCAAAATATTGTTGATGGGCTTAATAGTAGTGTTGAGAGGCTGGAAGCATTTATTTCTCAAACGGTAGAGACCGCTGCTCTTGAACTCGGTTCTACAAAAGAAGCAAAGAGTAAGGTAAAAATAGGTTCTCTTATTTCAAAATATCTCGATTTTATTACAGTGGATGAGACGTTAACTTTGAGTTCTTACCCGCTGACATTAGAAAAAGCCCTGACAAAACTTTCCGTGTACGTGCAAGGGAAGGGTGAAGTCTCCGGTTTTTGTGAATTGGATCAGGAATATCTTTTTCTGGTGATAAACATAAACAATAAAAATATAGAGGCTGTAAAACGATCCACTCCAATGGAACCGACAGGTGACATCATGAACCACTCCGGCACCGGCCTTGATCTTGTCTACGTTGCAGCGGCGTTAAAAGCCTGCGGCGTCACGTTTAATATCCTTAATATCGATACCGGTCTTAGACTTGAATTAACTTTTACCGGCGTAGTTTTATAAGCTTCTTTTAATTTTTTAGACATTGTCGTAGGTTCTGGTAACCATTCTTATGCTCGGCGAGCGCTAAAACGCGAATAAGCGAAGCGGCCGTCGCGTTTAGCGAGACGAGCATTAGAACGGTCAGGACCGAAGACCATATCTAAAAAATTAAAAGAAGCTTATGAAACTATCTCAGTATAAAGTATTTCACTATCGCTATAACGGTTATGCCTATTATGGACGTAAAAGTGCTCCTTTCGGCCTTTAACGCCTCTTTCACAAGAGGATAATGAACGTTTCTGCCTGTGTATGGAGTGAACCTTGGTAACCAGCGATTAACTTTGTCTGTGTATTGAACGTATTCTTCACCAAATGTTTTTATTAAAAGGCCTTCTTCGTAAGCAATTATAAATGTATATTCTAAAATAAAATATATTATTGCAAAAGGTACCAACATCGGTACTCCAAGCAAGAATGCAGACGCTGAGTACATTATTATGTTTGATATATATATTGGGTTCCTTACTAAAGAGAACGGTCCAGACGTTATTAATTGATTAAGGTCTCCGGTCCTTGTCCTTGTTATTCCACCGGCGTAACTAACACACCATATACGGCCAAGCTCTCCTAATACTACGAATATAATTCCTAACACTATGTTGAGTTCTGTTGGGCTGTAAGAATACCAGAAAACCCCTAAAAGCAACACTGGTAACGGCATGTAGCTCCTGTTCCTAAAAATAAACGCTCCTATTTTTCCCATAAGGTCATTACACTCCTTTTTAATATTATAGCTTTTTTGTTCAAATCAGCGATACTGCCACCATTCATTATTGTGAAGTCAGACCGAATCATTTTTTCTGCAAGATCAAGTTGCGCATTCAACATGTTTTCTGCTTCAGCAAGGGCGATCTTGTATTTGTCCTTTATGGCAGAAATAGAATGAGCTTTTTCTCTAAACACAGTAACTGTGTATGTGCACAGACTATCAAGTTTTGCTTCAAATAACAATGGTATCTCTATAGCGACTAATTTTCCTTCTTTCTTCTTTAATATTTTTTTGATCTCACTTACGATGATAGGGTGAATAAGTCCTTCTACTTTTTTTCTGAATTTAGTGTCAGAGAACATTAGCTTCCTTAATTTGGGCTTGTCTATGCTTCCGTCCTTTTTTACTATTCCTTTAATTTTTAGTTTAGCTAACGCTTTTGCTCCTGCGGAATTTTTTTTATAAAGGTCTGCTACAAGGTCATCCGAACTAATTATTTGGAAGCCAATTTGGCCCAAAGCCTTGCAAAAAGAGCTTTTGCCACTTGACATAATACCTGTGATGCCGACAACTGGGTTTTTCATGTGTAGAGTATATGCCTCAGTCTCTATTAAGGTCAAGGAGAATTATTTTTACTTTCATGTCGTTTTGTGTTAATATTCAAGGTCCAAGACCTCCTCTTTGATTGTTGTTGTCTCTTATTCGTTCGGAGGTGATATGAAGCAGGGCCAAATCCTCTTTTTTTCCATTTCATTTTCACTATTACTTCTTAGTTCGTGCTCAGGCGCCAACTCAACAAAGGCCGGGCTGCTTTCAGATTTCAGGCACAGCGTCCAAGATGCAGAAGATTTTAAAAAAGGGGTCTCTGTATTAAAAGAACGCGGAGGAAAGAGCGGAGAGGTCAATTTTGTGTTCGACAACGATGAGTTTAGAGCATACATTTTGGCTGACCAGGAACTTTTATCCTCGCTGAAAGGTGTAAAGGGCAAAAACAACTTTTCCTGCCCAGAAAGATCCAGGTATTGTTCACTTTGCATCAATTTAAGGGACATGAGTGTTGGTTGCAAGGTCGGTAAAGATGGTGACTCCGGTTCAGAAAGAGCCTTGTTCGCATCTAACCAAAAGGTGACTTTAAGGGACATTATTGTTGCAGGAGACAAGAAAAAAGAAACGAGGATCGTTTTTACAGGTTATCCAGCAGAATTGATGCTTAACAAGTCGCTGCCACACAAGTGTAAGGGGTTTGTTGCACATGTTCTAAGGTCTTTGTCTTTAGTACCAAAAAAGAATAAAGATGTCTCTTGTGTAACAGACAAAAAGGAAGTTGTTTGCCAGGCGTTGATCAACGTAAGAAAGATCTGATCTAGCGTAATGGGTGAAGGCTCTTCATGACGGAGCTTTTACCCCACTGTATCCTATCCCAAATCGGTTCTTCTTCCATACACATGTACGTTCGTATATCTTTGTATTCTTTTATTTTATTTCCCAATTCATTATAGAATTTTGTTCTTAAGGTTTTTGGAAACCTATATTTACCATCGCTGCACCTGACATATTCTTCTCCAAGGTACCATTTTGCTCCATTATTTTTTTTGAGGATTGCGTGTTTAAGGTCCTCTGTATATCTAAAACCACCTAGGCTGAACCATTTGACTGCATTTGCATCTATTGTCCTGAAGATTGTATCAACAAGATTTTTGTATTCTGGAAGCGTTTCCTGCTCCATAAAGATCGGGTCAAAGTGAAAGGCGAGGGAGTAACCATTTTTATAAGCTTCTTTAGCGGCGTTAAGCCTTTGTTCAAGAGAGGCAGCCCCTTTTTCTTCCTTATCGATTATCCATTGAGGATTTAATGACCACGATAACACTATATTAGGATGACCTTTTTGTTTTAAGAAAGGTTCAATTCTGGACGATTTGGTCTTGAACTCCATCACGGCATTAGGGTATTTCTTAATGATATCGATAAGTTCCTTGTTTACATCATCGAGCTCTTTTAAGGCCATTGAATCCATGAATTCTCCTGTGCCGATCCTAGGGAACTCATTGGTCTTATCATCATCTAAAAAGGTACGAAGTTCACTTATCATTTTGTCCAGATTGGAATGAATAATTATTTTTCTTTCAGGCATATAGAAATTCAAAAAACAGTAAGAACAGTCAAACGGGCATCCCATTGCAGGACTCAGAACGTGGTATGAACAGTCAAGCCTCCCTGGGCTGCATGGACAGCGTCTTAAAAAAGTTCCATTATTTGGAGAGTATTCAACTTTCATATATGTCTAAAAGTTTTTTTATTTTGTTCTTTTCTTTTAACGCAGCAAGTTCCTGCATAATAGTATCTACGTCGTTAATATTTTTAACATTGGCCTTTATCGTTATGTGATCGGATTCAAAAGTCTCGTCATGCTCTATTTTAAGATTTTTTGCACCGCTATTAAGTGCTTCTTTTTTAAAGAGGCTGTTCTTTTCACTTAGCACAGGGTTTCTGAGTTTTAATAGCTTGCTGCACGCCTCTTTTATTCCTGATTGTTCTATTAATAAGAAGAAGTCTGGTTCTTCTGCCGCAGAAAGTTGCTCTCTGGAATTTAGATCCAGCAGCGTATCTAACAATGATTTAAAGGTTGCATTACCTGGTGTTGACAGGGTCAGCGTTTTTTCCAATATCTTTACTATCCTTTGTGGTGCGTAATCTAACATGGATAATATAGTGTAAGAAGGTTCGTTAACGGCGATGAACATTTGAATGTTCAATGGTAATTGTAAAAGATTTTTGTATGAACTTGCCATCAAGACAGATCTTTCAAGAAGGTTTATTTCTCTATATGTTCTATTGATCTTTTGCCATGCAGCAAGCTGTTCCTGGTCGCCGGTAAGGTTTATGGACCTGTCTAACATAACAAGTCCTGTGTTGTTGCCTGCAACCCTTTTGGCACCATCTATTAAATATAATTTACCCCTGACTTCTGCTACAAGTGGAGGGTAGGGTAATGGGCTTGGGTATGCCGTATATAGAGGCTGTAAGATGGCGAGGCAACCCCATTCTATTTTAGCGTTGTCTATAAGCTCAATTCTATTGGAACGCAAAGTTTATTGTTTCCTCTATTGGTTTTCCGTCGAAAGTAGGAAATTTTAGTGCTCTCATCCAGAAGATAACACAGCGTTCTACTGTTGGATCTTCAAGATTTGAGCGTAATATTGTCGCTCCAGAAACTATGCCAGTGTTTCTTATGACCAAATTTATCGCAAGGCTTTTGCCGTTGCCTGCAGTTTTTCTATTTCTTTCGTAGCAGGTGTCTATTTTTTTTCTTTGACGAGCGACAGCCCTTATTACGTCATTTCTGGTGAGTCTTTTTTCCGGTTTTTTAGGTTTTACTTTTTTTGGGACGACTTTTTCCGGTTCTGGTTCGGGTGGTGGAGGTAGTATTTCTTCTTGTGGTTCAGGCTCAGGAACTATAGTCTCTGTTGAGACAACTTTTTTTTCGTTCTGCTTTATTACAACGACTGTTCCTTTGTTGTCCCTTACCCTGGCTTCACCTATTTTTATCCATATTTCCGCTTTTTTGTTGACCTTATCTACGCTCATAGCAAGGTCAGTGGCTCCCTTTACTTCTGTTACAGTATTGTTGGATTTTATTCTAAAAGTTGTTTGAGGACTTTCTGCTCCTGGAGTAACAGGAACGTTGCCATTTACGGTTGCTGTAGTCGACGAGCCTTTTGTAGTCGTAGGAGCAGGCTGTATGCTTCTTGCTTCCAAGGTTCCTTGATCAAAAGATACTTCAATAAGGTTTGCAGCCTCTTGCTTTGGGTCTTCTATAACAACAAGAGATCTTTCTCCAATGCTCATTAAATAACCCAGATTAAATTTTACAGTGGCTGTGGAATCAAAACCTGTTGACACTGAATCCATTACAGCGAGCTGTTCATTTAGTTCAGCAGTGTTCCAAACAGTGTCAGCCGCTCTTTTTATAGTGACGTTCTTATTTGTTTCACTAAGGGACGCGATACCTTTTATTACCGGTTTTTTATCTTCTTCCATTCCAAAGATCTTGAGGACAGCAGTTGTTATTTGCTGCTGATAAATCACAATTACGCCTAGCGTTGCTAACGCCAAGAAAATTATCAGGATCTTTTTCATTTTGGTTCCTCTTTTACAGGCTTGGTCTTTTCAAGATCTATTACAAGTCTTGATGGCTTCGTGAGTGAAAAAATATCATCACTGGTTTTGTCGTTGATGTTTAAACTTATTATAGTTTCATTTTCTTCTGGTAATACGATGAATGACGCTTTTTTTATGAAATTGGTATTGCCAAGTAATTCTGCAAATGTTTTTGCCTTGTCTATGGAAATTGTTTTTTCCATTGTTATGTCTATAACTTCTTTTCCTTTTCTAATATAGTATGCGGGCTCTTTATTTCCATCTGTATCGATTACGATTCTTTGTTTTCCATTGTTGAAAGATGTTCTTATGTTGCTAATATTTCCGGCAGAGTAAAGCACAGAACAAAACCCCAAAAAAGATAAAAATATGAGTAAAACCCGCATTCTTGAACTCCTAAGCGTATAGATTTTATACACCTGACTTCGTGTTGTAGCAATTTTTATTGAAAAAAAGGGGTATAATAGTTGACGGTCTTACGTATGAAGCTAATAATTTCAATAAATTAGGCCTTGTGGCATGGGTGTTGCAAAATAAAGGGCATGAGGAGTATAAAGTTAATGAAGAAAGTATCCGAAAAGATAAACGGAAAAAGCATGGGGGGACTTATGAAGTTAAGATTTTTGGCAGTTGTTCTAGGAACAATCGCTATAATGACATCAGGAGCTGCTGTTGCAGAGGATAAAAAACCTACTAGTAACACCGGTTCTTTGGGTATGACTATGAACATAGATTACCCAATAGTGTTTGACAACGGAGATGCTTCTCCAGTCAAGACCAAAGACCTTTTTGCAACTTTACTTGGTCTTAAAAGTAGTGATGATGATAACGGCGGTTCTGGAATAAGCGCATGGAAATGCGTAATAGAAGAAAGAAATTTTTGGGATCAAATTAATGAAACTTTTCAGACAGTAACAACTGGATTACTTAGTTGGAAGGCATTAAAAAACTCTGAAAATAGGACGAACAAAAAATACGAGTATTTGACTACTAGTGATAGACTTAATAATACATGGAGACTGATGGACTCTGCTCTAAACTATTCAACACAACAGCAGATGGCTTACTATAGGTATAAATATGGTTCAACTTACGGTAGTAATTCTGGCAGCGGAAACTATAATAGTGGAATCAGAAATTATGCTACCGATACGTACAGCAGCTACACCGATGACTGGTTCGAGACTTGGGGTTAATCAAATAATTTAATAAAATAAAATCAAAAGGGCTGGCTTAAAAAGCCAGCCCTTTTTTGTTGTCTATATTTGGTCTTTTCTTGCTAAAAAAACACTCCTAGTATAAACCTTTTCAAGGAAGGGGGGTGAACATGAAAGAAATAAAACGGATAGGAATCATTGGTGGTAGTGGTCTTTATGAGATGGAAGGTTTGGAGAATATTCAGGAGCTGGAAGTAAGTACTCCTTATGGAGCTCCTTCTGATAAATTCGTAAAAGGGACTATAAAAGTAAAAGAAGAAGTTGTTGAACTATATTTTTTACCGAGGCATGGTCGAGGACATAAAATATTGCCTTCAGAGATAAATTTTAGGGCAAATATATATGCTTTAAAAAAGCTAGGTGTTAAAGCTCTTGTTACAGTTAGTGCTGTTGGCAGCATGAAAGAAGACATAGCTCCTGGGGACATCGTTCTTGTAGATCAGTTCATAGATAGGACAAAGTCATTACGAGGGAACTCTTTTTTTGGAGAAGGAGTTGTTGCTCATGTTTCTATCGCTGATCCGGTATGCCCTGTAATTGCTAAAGTACTTAAAAAAGCTTCGAGCGGTAAGGGCGTTATACACAATACAGGTACATATATAACAATAGAGGGCCCTCAGTTTTCTACAAGAGCGGAATCCAATTTTTACAGGCAGATGGGCGTAGATGTTATCGGAATGACCGCTTGCCCTGAATATAGGCTTGCAAGGGAAGCAGAAATACATTTTGCAGCTATAGCACTTTCTACCGACTATGACTGTTGGAAAACAGATGAAGCACATGTTACCGTAGACGTTGTTGTGGAGAGAATGAAAAATAACGTTAACAAGGCGAAGTCGATAATAAGGGATATGGTGCCGATGCTTGCAGCAGAGTGGTCGTCGCTGACAAATTGTCCTTGCGAACATGCTCTGGATAAAGCTGTGCAAACTGACCCAACAAAAATATCGCAGGAAGCATACTCAAGATTGGAGCTTTTTATAGGAAAATATATAAAGAGAGGTTAACAAATGAAGAGGACTATACTCGCTGCCGGGACTATGTGTTTTGATACCCTGGAAACACCTAATGAAGTCAGAGATAGGATAATGGGCGGTTGTGTTAATTACTTTTCTTTGGGAGCTTCTATTTTTACTAATGTAGAGGTCTCTTCTATTATCGGCGTAGATTTTCCAAAAGATTATTTAAGCTATCTTAATACAAGAGGTATAGGAACAAGCAATATAGAACATTCCAAGACAGGAAAGACCTATCATTGGCATGCGAAATATAAGGGAGCTATGAACGAGGCTGAAACTGTTGATACTCCTCTTAATATTCTTGTTGATTATGAGCCGGTAATGAATGATGCAGGTAAAAGATGTGAAATATTGTTTTTAGCTAATCTTATTCCCGCAAAGCAATTAAAAGCTATTGCCGAGGCTAAAGACGCAAAATTAAAGATATCGGACACGATGGCATGCTGGATCAAAGATGAAATAACTGTAGCAGACCTTAAAAAGGTAATGGGTAAAGTAGATGTTTTTGTTATAAATGAGCATGAAGCAAGGGCTTTAACCAAAGAAACAAATATAACAACAGCGTTGTACAAACTGGCAGAAATGGGGCCTAAGGCAGTTATTGTAAAAAAAGGAGAGTATGGTGCTGTTCTTTACAAAAAGGGAGAAAAACTATTCTCTGTTCCTGCGTTTCCGCTTGATAGTGTCGTAGATACTACCGGTGCTGGTGATACTTTTGCGGGTGGTTTTGTCGGTTATTTGGCGACATGTCCTGATTACAATGATTATAAAGAAATGAAGAAAGCAATGCTTTACGGTACTGTTACAGCATCGTTTGTTGTTCAGGGTTTTGGAACGGAAGCGCTTGTAGATGTTTCCATGAACGATGTTCAAAGACGTTATAATGAATTATTGGAAATGATCAAAATAGATTAGGGGGGAGATTTTAATGGCAAAGATAAAGGAAATTTTCGCAAGAGAGATTCTGGATTCCCGTGGCAATCCGACAGTAGAGGCTGATGTATACTTAGATAATGGTACATGGGCAAGGGCAGCAGTACCAAGTGGAGCTTCCACAGGTAGTCATGAGGCTTTGGAACTAAGGGACGGTGATAAGTCAAAATACATGGGGAAAAGTGTAAGAAAAGCTGTCGCGAACATTAGAGAGTTAATAACTCCAAAACTTGTCGGCCAAGACGCTGATTACAAAAAATGCGATGCCATAATGCTTGAGCTTGATGGTACAAAAAACAAGACTAAATTGGGAGCAAACGCGATACTTGCCATTTCTCTTGCCGTTGTAAAGGCACAGGCTTTGACAGAAAAATTGTCGCTGTGGGAGTTTATAAATAAGCATGAGTTTTCTGGTCTTACGCCAAAAATACCTGTTCCGATGATGAACATTTTGAACGGTGGTTCGCATGCAGATACTAATGTTGACATACAGGAATTTATGATCATGCCTGTTGGTTTTGACAGCTTCAGCGAGGCCTTAAGGGCGGGGTCTGAAATATTCCATTCACTAAAAAAGGTCCTTGCAAAACAGGGTCTTGTTACTTCAGTTGGTGATGAAGGCGGTTTTGCCCCAAGTCTTCCTAATAACGAAACAGCATTAAAGTGCATTGCAGAAGCTGTTAAAGAGGCTGGTTACAAACTTGGAAAGGACATCTATTTTGCTCTTGATCCTGCTTCATCTGAATTCTTTGAAAATGGTAAATATACTATAGATGGTAAAAAGTTATCTTCAAAAGAGCTTGCAGAATATTATGCAGGTCTTTGTGAAAGGTATCCGATAGTCTCTATAGAAGATGGTTTTGCAGAGGATGATTGGGAAGGATGGAAATATTTCACTCAATTGATGGGCTCAAAATTACAGATAGTTGGCGACGATCTTTTTGTTACGAATCCAGAAAGGTTGGCAAAAGGTATAAAGGAAAAAGCAGCGAACTCTATATTAATAAAACTTAATCAGATAGGTTCATTTACAGAGACTGTAGCGGCTATAAAGCTTGCTTTTGCAAATAATTTTACTGCAGTTATTTCTCACCGTTCCGGAGAGACAGCAGATTCAACGATCTCTGATTTAGCGGTCGCTATAGGTAATGGTCAGCTTAAGACGGGCTCTCTTTGCCGAGTTGACAGAGTCGAAAAGTATAACCAATTGTTGAGAATAGAAGAAGAAATGACCCGTCGTGGAATGAAACCTGTCTACAGAGGCAAGGAACTCGTTTCACGCTTCGGTGAGTAATATAAAAGGGGGACAATCCTTATTTTAGGCATTGTCGGAGAGAGCATAAACCTTCTTAGGTTCGCCGTTGGCGGTAAACATTTGTTGTCCGATAGCTAGCCCCCGGGGGCTAGCCAATGTGATCCGGCGAACATTAGAAGGTTTGCGAACTTCAGACCATGGTTAAAATAAGGATTGTCCCCCTATAATAATAGATAGCGGAGATTAAAATGGTCGTACATGCGTATGTAGACGGTTCCTATCGCGAAGGCAAGGTCGGCTGGGCTACCGTCATAGTTAAGAACGGTGTGTTATACGGCGAATTCTCCGGCGTTATGGACGAAGAGGAAGTGCAGGGCACTCGTCAGGTTGCAGGTGAACTTAAGGCAGTAGAAGAAACTCTTTTTTGGTGTAAGGAACAAAAAGTGAAAGAGATATCGATATACTACGACTACGCCGGTATACAGGAATGGGTTACTGGTGCCTGGAAAGCAAAAAAAGAGATAACTCAAAAATATAGGGATTATGTAAGGGCTTGTGGTATTAAGATAAACTGGGTAAAGGTAAAGAGCCACAGCGGAGATAAATTTAACGATAAAGCCGATCAACTTGCAAGAAGGATCATTGGAGGCTAAAAGCGGTTACTCTTTTTCTGAAGAACAAAAGTGACAACATAGGTAACAACATTATTGCTGCATTACCGCTTATGTTTCCTCCATTAGAAGAACCATTAGAATTGTTTACAATAGTTCCACAGCCACCAGATGAAGATGAATTTGTAGTATTGTTACTGTTTGTTTCTTCTGAGCCATAGTTTGATGCGCTGGAGTCAACGCTAGTAACGTATTTTCCACCAGCGATATCATCATCAGTAAGTGTTGCCATTATTTTTGTTTGTCTGGTCGCTGCCATTACAGCCGAAGTATTATCCGAGTGACCAAGTCCTAACACATGTCCAAGTTCATGTAGCGCGATTGTTGGTAGATGGTCTCTGTAGGACCTTTTTGCTGTGCTTGTAGCACTATCTGTGTCCCATGCAACATACTCGGCATTAAACAATAAAAAGGCATCGGTCATTGAATATCCGTCACCATATTGTCCTGCTATTGCAACTGCGCTTTGTGGGTCAAAACCGTTAGAATCAGTTTTAAAATTTGTACTGAAAGCGATCATATTTATTCCGTCAACATCCATTGTATTTGCAGCAGGTGTGGTTTCTAAGCCAGAAACTTCAAGAACCTGAAATCCTACTACATCGTTCCATTTTGCCATCTCTTCTTGTATAGTTGCCATAACTTCCTTATCAGTTAACCCCGCATTATCTACGTTCAGGGTCATGCTTACAGGATAGCTTCTCCATCTTGCTCCGTTTTTAGCGACGTTGTTCAACTGGAATGCGAAAAGTGTTTGTGTAGTAGCAAGGGTGGCGAGAACGAGTATTAGTATTTTCTTCATTCTTATTCCTCCACCATCTCGGCATTTCTAGCAGCGACTTTCTTTATTTTATCTTCCATTTTTTGTAGTGTCATTTCTTTTACTTCACCTGAGCTGACAGCCATTTGTCCACTATTGCTTACTTTTGCAAATGTTAATCCATTAGCTCTTGTGTCGTTTATCAAAGAATTATCTACCATGTAGTACGCTCCCTGAACGCTAGCAACAACGTAGAAATAACCGGTTTCTTCATCCTTTGATATGCTTAAGAACATCTGACTATCCTTAACAAAATTTGTAAGTCCAGCGACGTCAACGGTTACCCCATTAACCGTTCCGCCGATCTGTCTTATAACTATTTTGTCTCCCTGGAGAAGAGGGTTAGTTTCGCTATTCTTATATATTTTTGCTATTTTGATAGAGATATATTCAAAAGGCATGTTCTTCTTTTCTAGCATAGTATCAATCCTTTCTACGACGCCAGTTATAACAAACTGTGCTCTTTGAAGGATTGATTCATCATCTTCTTTTAAGAGGGTTGTTCCAAAAACCGTCCCGCTCATTATCAGACCCAAGAAAAGACAACATACGTACTGCTTCATCTCTTTTCTCCTGTTTTTTATTTCATACACTGTTTAGACAGTTGGTAGCCTCCAGAAGGTTAATTCTTTTTTTGTTTTTTTAGGCCCTCCCAAGACGAAAAAGACATCAATGCCAATATAAACATTATATTATATAAAAGCAAAAAAGTCAATAGAAAAAAGGGGAAAGTTAGGCTGCTATCTCTAAGTCTTCTTTCGCTGTGTACAGAAGGGTTTTAAGCTTTTGAACGGCCTTTGAGTGTAGCTGGCTAGCTCTGGATTCAGATATATTTAGCGTTTCTCCGATTTCTTTTAAACTAAGTTCTTCATAATAATATAGGGCAACAACAAGTCTTTCTTTTTCTGCTAGCGTCGCTATTGCGTTCGCAAGGATCTTTTTTATTGATTCAAATTCAACTTTATTACTTGGATTAGAAAGTTCATCTCTATCTGTGAATTGAAGTGCAGCTGGTTCTCCATCATTATTTATGTTTCCTTCTATGCTAAGAAAGCAATTACTCCTTGCACAATTTGAAAGTTCAAAATATTCTTCCTTTGAAAGTTTCAATTCCTTTGATATATCGTCGTTGTTTGGACGTCTACCAAGTCTTTCCTCAAGTTCTCTTGTTGTTTTTTCTACTAGCTTTATTTTGTCCCTTACTGACCTTGATACGGAATCCTGATCTCTTAGATAATCCAACATCGCTCCACGGATCCTGAACTCAGCGTATGTCTTGAATTGATTGTCTTTTGTTTTATCGAACTTTTCTATAGCGTCTATAAGTCCAAGTACTCCGTAGCTTACCATTTCATCAAGTTCAAGAGTGTATCTGCTTTTAGCGACCATCTTTTTTGCTATGAATTTTATAAGAGGAGTGTATTCCAATATTATTGTGTTCTGATTTTTTTTATTTATTGTGCTTCTTTTTCTTTCTTTGTTGAATTGAAGTACGGTTGCCATAACTTGTCTCCTTTCGTGTAGTGTGTTTTTCGTAAGTTTGACAAGTGTGGGGTTAAAAAAGGTTAATTATTTTTTAGAAAATTTGGCTTATACTACTTATCGGAAGGTTTATGGGAAACTTTAATAAAGCTGCGATTTCTTGTAATAGATTGTAATTGTTTGTTTTATTAAAAAACTGACGTTTTTTCTCCAAAAGTCCGTTGTTTCAAGTGGGCACAGATTTTGAACACTCAATGCTTATGGGTACACAGGAACAATTAGAAATAGGGAAAATGATTTGTTTTGTTCGCGGTCAAAAAGTTATTTTGGATAGCAGTTTAGCAGAGCTTTATGGAGTAAAAACAAAGGTTCTTAACCAGGCTGTCAAACGTAATATCCAAAGATTCCCAAGTGATTTTATGTTTCAGCTGACAAAGGATGAGTTCAATTCTTTGAGGTCACAAATTGTGACCTCAAAGAAAACAAAAGGGGGACGGCAGTTTTTGCCTTATGCTTTCACGGAGTTTGGAGTTGCAATGCTGTCTTCTGTTTTAAATAGTGAAGAAGCAATACAAATAAACATTTCTATTATGAAAACTTTTATCGCGTTACGAAAATTTTTGGTTTCAGATGAAGAGTTGACAAAGAGACTGAATAGATTCGAAGTAAGTACAAATAAATTATTTAGATTGGTTTTTGATAGACTGGATTCTGTTGAAGCGGAGCGCAAAATTCTATACGTCGGGACGAAGAAAATAGGCTTTAAAAGTTAAACAATACAGACATTGCTATATACCTGTTTCGTGATAGATTATTCCTCTATGCAAAACATAAAGCTTGCCGCTTTTGATGGCAAAAATCGTACAAAAATAAAGGTTAAGGACATTACAATTGGTAAGGATTTCTTGCTAATAGCAGGTCCATGTACTGTAGAAAGTGAAGAACAGACCACAGAGATCGCTTATGCCGTTAAAAAGGCTGGTGCCAATATGCTGAGGGGCGGGGCTTTTAAGCCCAGAACATCCCCTTATGCGTTTCAGGGGCTTGGTCTTAAGGGTCTTAAGATACTAGCTAAAGCAGGGGAGCTTACAGGTCTTCCTGTGGTTAGCGAGGTTTTAGACACTAAGGATGTATCATGGGTTTGTGAGTATGTTGATGTTTTGCAAATAGGCGCCAGGAATATGCAAAATTTTTCTCTTTTAAAAGAGGTCGGAAAAACAGGTAAGCCCGTTTTGTTAAAAAGAGGAATGTTCTCTACTTACAGCGAGTGGTTAAATTGTGCTGAATATATTTTGCATGAGGGAAATCCTAATGTGATTTTATGCGAAAGAGGAATAAGGAGTTTTGAAACGTATACAAGGAATACTTTAGATTTGAGTGCTGTACCGTCGATGAAAGAACTTACTCATTTACCCGTTATAGTAGACCCGAGTCATGGTACCGGAAAACTCAGTCTTATCGCTCCAATGTCGCTGGCTGCTGTTGCATCTGGTTCAGACGGATTGATGTTAGAGGTTCACCATAAACCGGAAGAAGCGCTTTCAGATAAGGAACAGGCTCTAACTCCTAAACAATTCGAAAAGATAGCAAAGGATGTTAAAAAACTGAGAACATTCATGGAAGAGCTTAAATGAAAACAAAAATAATGCTTGATCAAAAATTGTTCAACTTGGGCAAAGTTCTAAAAAAAGAAAAACACGTAATTATAATAACCGATACAACCGTTAAAAGGCTTTATGGCAAAAGGTTTCCTAAGGGTGATGTTATTGTTATAAGAGAAGGTGAAGATATAAAGGACATGGGAACGGTTTACTATATCTTTAAAAAAATGTTGGACCTTGGTGCTGATAGAGAAAGCTTTATAGTTGGTATTGGTGGTGGAATAGTTTGCGATATAGCGGGTTTTGTTGCAACGATTTATATGAGAGGTGTTCATTTTGGTTTTGTGCCAACGACGCTATTGGCTCAGGTAGATGCGAGTCTTGGTGGTAAGAACGGTGTCAACTTTGAACATTACAAAAATATTGTTGGTGCAATAAGTCAGTCAGAATTTGTATATTATGATTTTTCTGTATTGAAAACGTTGCCAGAAAAAGAATTAAAGTCCGGGTATGTAGAGGCTGTAAAGCATTCGATAATTTCTGGTAAGCCACTTAATAAAAAGTCGATTAAGGATGTCGTTAGGGATTCAATAAAAACCAAGCTAGATATAGTTAAGGATGATGTGAGTGATCATCACAAAAGACGTTTGCTTAATTTGGGGCATACTTTAGGTCATGCAATAGAGACTGTAACCAAAGGTAAAGTTAGTCATGGCACTGCGGTTTCTGCAGGTATTTGCTTTTCTGCAAGGTTTTCTTACTGTCTAGGACTTTTGAATAAAAAAGAAATGGATAAAATAATTATTATGGTTGCTTCTGTTGGTTTACCTACGGAATTGCCAAAGGGTATTAGCAAAAGCAAAATTATAGACGCTATTAGTAAGGATAAAAAGAAGGGGCAAAAGCAGATAGAGTTTGCTTTAATAAAAGGGTTTGGCAAAGTTGTATTAAAAAAGCTTGATATAAAACTAATAGGGGAGGCCGTTAATGCTTTGTGTTAGTCTAGGCAAGGTAACACTGGATGATTGTTTAAAGGCGCTAAAAAAGTACGACCTTTGTGAGCTTAGGTTAGATAGGTTAAAACTTAAAGATGCTGAACTAAAACAAATTTTTTCTTCCAGTAAAAACACGATTGCTGCCTTTAGGACGTGTGAAAAAATTAAAGAGTCAGACAGACTAAAAAAACTCAAAACAGCTATAGATATGGGTGCTAATTACGTGGATATTGAGGTTGATGCGACAGATTTTTTTAAAGATACACTCGCTGATTATGCGGCAAAAAAGAAATGTAAAGTTATCGCTTCTTACCATAATTATGAAAAAACACCGTTGAAAGGAGAGTTAGAGCATATTGTTGAATGGTGCAAAAGTTGTTCCCCGGATGTTATAAAAATAGCTTGTCGTAGTCGTTCAGACAAAGATAATGCAAGGTTGCTGGGGCTGCTGGATTGTGATTCCAAAATGATAGTCATAGGTATGGGTGCTAAGGGTAAGATAACAAGAATACTTGCTCCAAAACTTGGAGCCTTTTGCACTTATGTCTCTTTCTCTGATAAAACTAAAACAGCGCCGGGACAAATGACTAAAGAGGAACTTGCGCGTTTTTTGGATGGATTAAACTATGTCTGATACCAAACTTTTTGCCGTAACTGGTTCTCCGATATTCCAGAGTAAAAGTCCGGATATTTGGAACCATGCATTTGATATGCTTAATATTGATGCAAGTTATTTTAGAATAGCCACTAATGATATTTCTGATGCTGTAAAAATAGCAAAAGAGATCGGTGTTTATGGGATGAACATTACTGCTCCTTACAAAGAAGAGGCAATAAAGTTTGCTAACGATCTTAGTCAGGAAGTCACAGAAATTGGAGCAGCCAACTCTTTTATATTTGAGAATAACAGGGTTAAGGCGCTGAACACAGACTGGCAGGCAGTTTATAATATTCTTCTATCAAAAGGGTTGGGCGATATGCAGGGTAAAAAGGCCCTTGTAATAGGCGCTGGAGGCGCAGCCCGTGCAGCTATATACGCTCTAAAAAAATGCAAGGCTGACGTTTCAATTACGAATAGGACGGAACGAAAAGCGAAACTTTTGTCTTCTTTTTTTAATATTACGCACAAAACTTTTTTGGAGTGTATTAAGAGTGAACACGAAGTTATAGTAAGTTGTGTTCCTTATTCAGAAGAAATTTTAAAACAGCTTAAATGTAATCTTTTGATAGATGCTTCTTACAGGGGTTTAAAATCTACGGATAAATATATCGCTGGAGAAGAGTGGCTTGTGTTGCAAGGGGAAGCTTTTTTTAAGACTATTTTTGATTCAGAACCGCTGCCATATATGCGTGAAGGGCTGGGCAGAGCTCGTGTTAAAAAAGAGCATATTGCACTTATTGGTTTTATGGGTGCAGGAAAAACCTTTGTTGGGAAAATGCTAGCTAAAGAACTAAAATATGATTTTATTGACGTAGATACTCTTATAGAACAAAAAGCCGGCATAAGTATTTCTGATATATTCAATACAAAAGGTGTTGAATATTTTAGAGAATTGGAAAAACAAATATTATCTGAACTTGATTTGGGGCGACCAACCATTGTAGCCACAGGTGGAGGCATAGTATTAGATGCAGACAATAGAGAAATTCTAAAGAAAAACTTTAATGTGGTTTGGCTTTGGACAGACATTACAACTATACGTTCAAGAATAGATGCAAGCACGCGTCCTCTTTTTAATGACAACATTGTTGAGCTTTTAAAACATAGAACCGCACTTTATGCAGAGACCTGTGATATGTGTGTCTGTAACTGTCATAAATCTGTAGACGAAGTAATAAACAAAATAAAGCTAGAACTTAAATAGTTTTATTTTGCCCAAACACTAATTATTTCTTTTACAATGTTCGCAGCCTGAAGCATTTCTTCTAAGCAGACCCACTCGCATTTGCTGTGGAACGCATAGTAGCCAACAGGAACGTCCGGTGTCAAAAGCCCTCTGTAGCTTAGCCTTGAACCATCTGTACCACCACGAGCCTGGCTTAGCTGAGGGTTGATGCCACAATTCTTCATCGCAGTTATAGCATATTCAACTATTCTTGGATCTTTATCCAATTCATATCTCATGTTGCGATACTGTTCCTTTATATCTATTTTTATTTCTGCACCTTTGTACTTTTGAGCGACTTCATTTGCTACTTTGTGAGCGATATCTTCAAGTTCTTTTAAGCCTTCAACCTTGAAATCACGTATTAAGCATCCGAGTTTTGCTTCTGTTACTCCACCGTCTATTTTTACTGGGTGTATAAAACCTTGTCTTCCTTCTGTAGTCTCCGGACGTTTATCTACAGGTAGCTTTTCGATGAAAGTTGCAGCAACTCTTACTGCATTTATCATTTTATTCTTTGCGTAACCTGGGTGTATTTCCCTGCCACGTATTGTAACTGTCATAAAATTTGCACAAAATGTTTCATTCGTAAGAGTGGAATGCCCCTCGCTGTCTAGCGTATATGCACCTACTGCGTTTAATTTTTTTAGATCTAGTAGGTCTGCTCCATGACCGATTTCTTCATCAGGAGTAAAAGCAAAACATACATCTCCATGTTTAAAATCTTTATTCTCCATTAAGAATTTTGCGGTTTCCATACATATAGCTATGCCACACTTATCGTCAGCACCAAGGAGCGTGTCACCGGATGATGTTATTATAGTTTTTCCTACTTTTTCTTTTAGCTCAGGAAAATCTTCTAGTTTTATAACGGTTCCTTCTTTTGGAAGGGATATTGATTTACCGTCGTAGTTTTTATGAACTATTGGTTTTACATTTTTGCCGTTTGTTCCATGGTATGTGTCAAGGTGTGCAATAAAAGCGATCGTTGGTGCTTTGGTATTCCCTTTAACCCTTGCTACAACGTAACCATTCTTATCTTGTTCAACGTCTGTAATTCCGAGTTTTTTAAGGTCCTCAATAATTATTTTGCCAAGTGTAAGCTGTCCCTCGGAACTTGGAACTTTACCCGTGTCTTCCACGGAGTTGCTTTCAACCTCTGCGTACTTAATAAAAATACTTTGTATGTAATTGGAATCTATTTTGTGTTTCATGGTACCTCCAAATGACGCCTAAACTTAACAAAAAAAAGTCAAAAAGCCAACTCTGTGATAAACTTATTTTATGATCAGTGTGAAATCCGGTGCTGTGCTTGGAGAACTTGCTGCTCCATCATCCAAGAGTATGACGCAACGTGCTTATGCTGCCGCATATTTGGCTGCGGAGCAGGGTTCTGTTGCCTGCAGGATAATTGATCCTTCTAACTGCGATGATGCAAAGATAGCGTTGAATATAACAAAAATGTTATCCAGTTCGGATTCCGATATCGTACAACTTGATTGCGGAGAGGCGGGCTTGAGCCTAAGGATGTTCACGCCTATTGCTGCATTAACAGGAAAAGAGATAATATTGAATGCAAAGGGTAGTCTTATGGAGCGTCCAGTCTCTATGATGGAGCAACCTTTAAAAGAATTGGGAGCTCATTGTAAAACGCATAATGGCTTTCCTCCTGTTATTGTGACCGGTCCATTAAAGGCTGGGAACATAGAGCTTGATGGTTCTGTTACGTCGCAGTTCCTTACCGGATTGCTAATGGCGCTTCCATGTGTTGATGGTGTTTCCAAAATAAAAGTACATAACCTAAGGAGCAAGCCATACGTTGAAATGACGTTACAGCTTCTAAAGCATTTTGGCGTAAAAGTGGAGCACAATACAGTTCTTGATGAATTTTTAATAAAAGGACCGCAAAAATACTCTGCGGAAAATTATTGGGTGGAAGGAGACTGGTCTGGAGCTTCTTTCTTTTTAGTTGCTGGAGCAGTTACAGGGTATGCTAAGGTAATGAACCTTAATTACAAAAAATCTTTTCAGGCAGACAAAAAAATATTGGATGTGCTAAAACTTTGTGGTGCTAAAGTGATAGAGCATAAAGATGCTGTAGAAGTATTAAAATCTAAATTGAAAGCGTTTGAATTTGATGCAAGTGATTGCCCGGATCTCTTTCCACCGTTGGTGGCACTTGCAATGAATTGCAATGGAACAAGCGTAATTACTGGAGCCGAGCGTTTAAAGCATAAGGAAAGTAACCGTGCGTTAACACTTTTTGAGGAATTTACCAAGATAGGTGGGAAGATTGACATCAATGGTAACAATATTAAAGTAGTTGGTGGTGCTATAAAGGGCGGTGAAGTGGACCCAAGGAATGACCACAGGATTGCAATGGCAGGCGCCATTGCTGGACTAAACTCTGAACTCGGGGTTAGAATAAAGAACGAACAGTGCGTTAATAAATCGTATCCTAACTTTTTTACGGAATTAAAGAGGTTAATGAACAATGAATAGCTTTGGAAGAATGTTCAACATGCAAATATTTGGAGAATCGCACGGTCAGGGCGTTGGAGTAATTTTAGACGGTGTGCCTGCAGGGTTAGCACTTTCTGAAAAAGATTTTGCCAAGGACCTTGAACGCAGAAATCCGAAAATAAAAGGTACTACCGCCAGAAAAGAAGTGGATAATGCATGGTTCCTTAGCGGCGTATTCAAAGGCAAGACCAATGGCGCACCACTACTGATATGTTTTGTGAATCAGGATACTCAGTCCTCCAAATATGAAAAAATCAAGAACACACCAAGACCAGGACATGCGGATTTTACGTCGTGGTTAAAGTCAGGTGGTTTTGCGGATTACAGGGGAGGAGGACATTTCTCCGGTCGTTTGACTGTTGGACTTGTTGCAGCAGGAGTAGTTGCAAAAAAACTTCTTGGGAACATAAAGATAGAGGCTGTTGCAAAAATAAACAGTGCCCAGCTTGATAACGCAATAGACACCGGTAACTCTTTGGGTGGTATAGTTGAATGTAAAGTGAAAGGCGTTCCTGCTGGACTTGGAGAACCTTTTTTTGATTCTTTGGAATCTCTTATAAGCCATGCTGTGTTTGCTGTTCCCGGTATAAAAGCAATAGAGTTCGGTGCAGGATTTAAGGCGGCTTTTATGAAAGGTTCGGAATATAACGATGTTATCTTAGATGCCAAGGGCAAAACAAAAACTAATAATAGCGGAGGCATAAATGGAGGTATCAGTAACGGTAATGATATCCTTTTTAAAGTTGCTGTAAGACCGTCTGCAAGTATTGCTTTAACACAGGAAACGATAGATATTACTACCGGTAAGAAGGCTAAGGTCAGAGTAGAGGGTAGACATGACGCCTGCTTTGCTTTAAGAGTGCCTGTAATTGTAGAGGCTGTAACAGCAACTGTGCTTGCGGACCTTATGTTGTGCGAACAAAAAATAAAGAGGTTTTTATGAGCAGTAAAGAACTTACTAAATTGAGAAAAGAGATCGATGCAGTTGATTCGTCAATATTGAAACTTATCAATATTCGTATGTGTCTTGCTACACACACTGTTAAATACAAAAAACAGGTTAAGGCTACAGGACGTGAAAAGCAGATATACGCAAGGCTTGCAAAGGAAACAAAAAAGCTTCCGTATCTTAATGCAAAGTTCACAAAAGAACTTTTAGATCTGATGATGGCACACAGTAAGAAGCTTCAATACAAAGCGTTGCCCTAAAAAAAGAAAAATATGAGTCCATTTGTTGCCGCATTTATATCGTCGCTGTTCTGGGCTATCTCTACGCAAGTCTATTCAAAAATGGTCAATAAGCTTTCTGTCTACAGGTTTAATCTGTATAAAAGCGTTATCGCGATAGTATGTTTTTCTATCGCTTCCTATTTTATGGCAGGTACGCTGCTTGCCCCGATTGAGACCATTCCGTGGTTATTGCTCAGTGGTTTTTTGGGGTTTATGCTTGCAGATCTTTTTATTTTCTATTCATTCGCAAAGAATGGTCCTGCCAGGACGCTGATGCTGTCTGCTTTTTCGCCATCTATAATAGCAATACATGCGTATTTTATTTTAGGTAAAACACTACCTTTAGGAAAGGTTGTTGGACTTATATTTCTTGTAGTGTGTATCTGTTTTATAGGTTTGGAAAGGTCCAGGCGTGGGAATGTCTCCTTAAAGGTCGCCATACTTGCGTTTATAGGTATAAATATAGAGGCTGTTGGAGTAGTGCTTACCAAAAAAGCTTTCATTATGGCTCCGGAAATGAGCTCGATGACAGTGAACTTTTATAGAGTCATACCTGCTGTACTTATTTTGCCGTTTCTTGCATATTTTAAAAAGATAAAAATGGGGATAGGGGACTTAAGTGCTAAAACTAAGTTCAGTATTGTTAGCTCGTCTTTGTTGGGTACTTTTTTAGCTCTTTATTTTTATTTGTATGCAATCTCACGTTATAACCACCCCTCTATTATTGCCGGACTGAGTGGCTTGGCGCCAATATATGCTTCCATTTACGAACATTGGAGAGACAAAAAATATCCTAATCGCTATTTTATAGGCTCTATTGTTAGTATGCTTGTAGGAGTTCTGTTCTTAATTTTTATGTAATTTAATCTGTCTTTATATTCTTTCTTTTATCGGTTCTGCGACTATAACACCTTCATTATAAATTATTTTTGTAACCTCATGGATAGAGCCGTTCATCCATTCGAAAGCTGTTCCTAGCAGACCTGCACAGTCGTTAGTTGTATCTGTGATCCATTCCCCGTTTCTTTCGTTGTTTACATAATTGCCATGGATTGTTTCTTTATAATCACAGTTTCCGCCATGTGCACGAATATAGTGAAAGTATGGACCGCTGATAATGCCGTTTAAAAAGCTGTATTGAGTAATTGTGCTATATTCACCACATATTTCTATGAATTCATTTTCTGTTTTGTTCTCACTATAAACTGTTTTTTTTATTTTTTTGTTATTAACATTTTCTAGCCCGGCGAGACTTGCATATTGGTAAGTAGTGTTTTTATTTTCGTAAGTGTTTTCACATGTTGTTAATTTACCGGTAAATTTTGTTTCCTCAGAGTAGGAATTGAACGAAATCATCATAAGGGCTGCTGTTACAATAAAAAATTTTTTCATGTGGATCTCCTTTTTGTAAATTTTATAATTTTATAACATGGCAGATTATAAAAAGCAACAATACAAGTCTATAGAATATATTCCGTAACCATTGCAACGGAATAGTCCCCATCATGGCTAATAGAAACGCTCAAATTAAATCCTTTAATCTGTACCGTTGGTATTTCTCCAATGATGCTAATGCTTTTTAGCTCGGCTATCTTTTTTACACTGCTTAGAGCTTTTATTACGGCTTCTTTTGCTGCAAAACGCCCAGCTAGTCCAGGGTAGGGGTCCTGACGATTTAATATGTGCTCTATTTCTTCCTGATTAAAGACCCTCTTTATAAAGGCGTTGTCCATGTTAGCAGGCCCATGCTTTAGTATAGTTTCTTTGAACCGAGGAATATAAACGATATCTATTCCGCACATATAATGTCCGCCATTTCTTTTGTTGCTTTGGCCATACCAACTAGTACGGCTTTGCACACGATAGAGTGTCCAATATTGAATTCACTGATTCCATTGTTCTTTCCAATTAAAGGCTTAATGTTAGTGTAGTCAAGCCCATGTCCTGCATTGCATCTTAGACCGATGCTGTTAGCGTGTTTTATTGCCTTTAGTATTTTGTCCAGTTCTTCCTGTTTTTTTGTGCCAACCGCATTTGCGTAAGAACCAGTATGTATTTCTACTGCAATACTTCCTGTCTTTTTTGCAGCATCAAGTTGTGCCATGTCAGGCTCTATAAATAGAGAAACTTCAATTTTATTTTCTTGTAGTTTATCTACCAGTCCTTTTAATCTGTCAAAATATTTTATTACGTTAAGTCCGCCTTCCGTTGTTAGCTCTTCTCGTTTTTCAGGGACGATACAGGTTATTTCCGGCTTAATTATTCTTGCTATTTTTATCATTTCATCTGTTGCAGCCATTTCCAAATTAAGGACACTTTTTATTGATGCTCTTAGCTGTTCTACGTCTGTGTCTTTTATATGGCGACGGTCTTCCCTTAAGTGGACAGTTATGCCTTTAGCACCGTTATTCTCACAAAGCTTAGCAGCTTCCAAAAGGTCAGGGTAGGTAGTGCCTCTTTGGTTCCTTAGTGTTGCAACATGATCTATGTTTACGTAGAGTTTGCTCATTTTATTTGTTGTTTTCCTCTTCATCGTCTTTCATTATTTCGTCAACTTCCTCGGATATTGCCAGCAATTCCTCTTCAAGTTTTTTGAAATTACCTTTTTCTGTTTTTAATATTTTAATACAATTCTTTGCGGCATCCGCTGCGGTCTTTCCTTTGTTGATGACCTCATCGATACTAAGCTCCTGGCGGCTTAGCTCCTCTGCAATGCTTTTTAAAGTGTTAAAATTTTCTTCGTATTTTTTTGCTTCCTTTGCCATAAGTTAATAACTCCTTTTTATAATTATTTTATTATAATTTTTTTGGTCATGGTTCATGTTTTAACATGTTCTAAGGCTCGTCTCGCTAAAATTTGCGGGTTCGCTTCGCTGATCGCAAATTTTTAGCGCTCGAACTCGCCAAGAACCTGTAATAAAACCCTCACAATGCCCCAAAAAATTATAATAAAATATATAAAAATTATTTTTTAACAACATGGATTCTCCCATCTACGAATTCAATTTCCGCTTCATGGGTCATTGCATCAACGCTTTTAACCACAAGGCCCTTGTTACTCCATACCACAGAATAACCTCTTTTTAAAACGGAACCGTGGTTATAGGCATCAAGTAATTTCTCGAACTGTTCGAGCCTGTCTTCATTCAGTTTGAGTATCCTTGCAGAATCCTTTGCTACGTTAAAGAGCAGGGCTTTTAACTTTTCTGTATTTACAGAGAAAAAGCGTTTTACAGACATCATTACAGTAGAAAGAGCCGCTCTAACATGAGCTTCTTCTTTTAAAAAACGTTCAAATATCTGCTCGGTAATTTCCTGTATAGCAATTTCCAGGTCTTCTTTTGCGTCCCTGACGTGTTGTTTTAAGAACGCCCCGATCCCGGAAGGGGTTGATGGCTCCGGAGTAATGTGAGAGCACAATTCTATCGCATGTTCATCTTTGTCGTGACCTATGGCCGTTATTATAGGTATCTTTGAAATACAGACTGTTTTACAGAGTTCATAGTCGTTGAAAGGTGCAAGGTCTATTGGACTTCCTCCGCCTCTTGCTATCAGGATCACATCTATATCCAGTTTTTTAGCATATTTATTAAAGGTATTTATTGCTTCGATCATATTTGTTGTTGCACTGTTTCCTTCGACCCTGACAGGTTGGAATATTATTTTAAAGAACTTTGCCGCTTCTCCCATTGCAGAAGTTATGTCCTGAACGGAAGTCCCCTGGTCCGACGTAATTAAACCAACGTTCTTTATCAATATCGGAAGCTCCAGTTTTTTCTGCAAGTCCAACAGTCCTTCTTCAGCGAGTTTGTTTATGGTGATGTTCTTTTCGTTAGCAAGAATGGAAGTTGTGTATTCAGGGATAACATCGATCGCTCTTAACATAAAACTGATACGCTTTTGTGTGCTTACATACGGTTCAACTACCAGCATCACAGGGACGTCTTCTGTAAGTTTTTCTACAGCCCCTGTGGCTTTAAGTTTTTTTTCTATGTTGTAGTAATTCCCGATGTAAGTCGAGATGTTGAACGTCATATTTTCTTTTTCGTCCTTAATGTCAAAGTACGCAAAAGAGGGATACACACTAGGTTTGGAGGAAATAACACCTCTGATTATTATTGGTCTTTCAAAAGATGTTTTTACGATGTGACTTAATATTTCCCTTAATTCAGATACAGAAAATACCTGAAAGTTCTCGAACTGTTCTGGAAGTTTTATAAAGGAAAGTTTTTCGGATTTTTTCATATTTGAAGGTTTGGAGCGGGACACGGGGTTCGAACCCGCGACCTCCACCTTGGCAAGGTGGCGCTCTAGCCAACTGAGCTAGTCCCGCTTCGAGAAAACTTTTAAAACATATCTTTGACACCAGGTCAATAATTATCTTGTTATGCTAAACAAGGTGTTAAATAATATTATCATTGGGTTAGTTAATCTAACCTGTACTAAAGATTTTAGGGCATTGTGAGGGTTTTATTACAGGTTCTTGGTGAGTTCGAGCGCTAAAAATTTGCGATAGCGAGAGGGGGAAACGTGCCTGCTATATTTGAGTTCCATTCTGGGTCCCCGCTCCCATTGGGAGCATCCGTTGCTTCTGACGGAGTTAACTTCGCCATATTTTCAAGGAACGCAACTGCTGTAACCATAGTTATTTACGAGACTGCAGAAGATGACATGCCCATTATCAAACATGAATTGGACCCAAAAGAGAATCAGACCGGTGACATTTGGCACTGCTTTATAAATGGGGCAAGAGCGGGGCAATGGTATGGTTATTTTATAGACGGTGACTACGACCCTAAAAGCGGGAAGCGCTTTAATGTGAATAAGCTACTGTTAGACCCTTATGCAAAGGCTGTAAAAATAAAAGAGCCTCTTAATTTAGAGGAAATGTTCGCTTATGATAAAACTTCCAAACTTGAAGACTTAAGTTTTTCCAAGCTCCGTTCAGACAGAACAGCACCTAGGGCTTGCATAATAAAGCATACTCCTGAACAGATAATAAGACATCGCAGAAGAAAATTGAAAGATCACATAATATACGAAATGCATGTCAGGGGCTTCACTGTTAATCCTAACTCCGGGGTCGCAGATCCAGGGACTTTTAAAGGCATCATAGACAAGATCCCGTACCTTCAGGAACTTGGAGTTACTGCCGTAGAACTTTTGCCGATACATGCCTACGACGATAAATCCGTTCTAAGATATGCGCCGGATGGAACTCCGTTAACGAATTATTGGGGTTACGATCCGATAGCTTTTTCTGCATTGCATGAAACATATTGCGCCAACAAGGCTCCTCATGGTGCCATAGAAGAATTTAAAGCTATGGTGAACGAATTCCATAAGGCTGATATAGAAGTCATTATAGATGTCGTCTTTAATCACACCGGCGAGGGAAATGAGTTCGGGCCGACGGTCTCTTTTAAAGGCATAGATAATCCGATGTACTATATGCTTGATAACGGACGTCACTACAAGAATTATACCGGTTGCGGCAATACTATGAATTGTTCTCACTCTGTGATCAGGGAAATGATAGTTGATTCACTGGTCTACTGGGTTGTAGAAATGGGTGTGGACGGATTTAGGTTCGACCTTGCCTCTGTGTTTAGCAGAGACGCTGACGGTAATTTAATACAGAATGCTCCTCTTGTTGAAAAGATAGCAGAGAACCCCGTACTAAGGGACGTAATAATAATAGCAGAATCATGGGATGCTGCCGGTGCATATCAGCTTGGAAGTTTTGGTGGTTACAGATGGGCAGAATGGAATGGCGCATTCAGGGACGATATACGTTCGTTCATAAAGGCTGATATCGGAAGTTTAAAGTCCGTTATTGAGAGAATAACAGGTAGTCCTTCTATGTTCCTGACCTCATCAAAGTTCCCTGCAAACAGCATAAATTTTATTACCTGCCACGACGGTTTTACCCTGAACGACCTTGTTTCATATCAGGAGAAACACAATCTTGAGAATGGAGAGGAGAATAAGGACGGTTACAACGATAATAGAAGCTGGAACTGCGGTATAGAAGGCGAAACAAGTGACCCTAAAATATTAAAGTTAAGAAAGAAACAGATGAAGAACTCTTTGGCCCTTTTGATGGTTTCACTCGGTGTGCCTATGATAACTGCTGGTGATGAGTTTTGCAGAACGCAGTTAGGTAACAACAACGCATATTGCCAGGATAATGAAATGTCATGGCTGGATTGGTCGCTGTTAGAAAAGAATAAGGACCTTTTTCGCTTTGTAAAGAACATGATAGTTTTCAGAAAACAGAACTCTTCCCTAAGAAGAAGACATTTTTATTATGTGCCGGAAGAGATAGACATGGATAAGTTCAGGGACCTTGTTTGGTTCAATGAAAAGGGAGAGGAACCTGACTGGCAACCTGATCTTTATCATATTGGTTTTTTGATAAAAGGTTGGACACCTATAGAAGGTTCCATAGAAAAGGGCAACCAGGATATCTTTATTATCCTTAACAGCCATTGGGACCCGCATACTTATATTTTGCCTAAGATCAAAGGTAAACGCTGGTATTTCGTTTGTGATACGGACAAGGACAGTCCAAACGATATGGTTGAGTTCGGTAAAAGCTCGTTGCTGAGTAATCAGAACGACTACACGGCGCAGGAACGCTCCGTGGTCATTCTCATCTCCAAAACGGATTCAAAGTTCGGTAGGAGGGGCTCATGAAACTGTACACCGCAAAACAAACCAGGGAAGTAGATTCCCTTGCCATAAACAAAATTGGATTGCCGCCACTTGTCCTAATGGAACATGCTGCAAGAGGTGTTTTTGAAGAGTTGGAATTGAGGTTCTGTTGTTTATGCGCCCATAAGTTCATAGTTCTTTACGGGCCTGGTAATAACGGCGGTGATGCTTTGGCGCTTTCTAGGATGTTGTTACTAAAAGGGGCCGAAGTTATATTAGTGGAAGCTTTAGCAAAACCTGCTACTCAGGACTGCAAAAAGGAAATGCAGATACTATTGCAAACGGATAAATTGCTTAGTGGATTAAAGAAAATAAAGCCTGAACAGGTCTCAAAACATATAGATGATACGACCATAGTTATAGACGGTGTATTTGGAACCGGTTTTAAAAAGGGCAACAAGATAGATAAAAAAATAAAAAAACTTTTTGATGCAGCAGCAGAGGCTCCGTATGTAGTTGCGATAGATGTCCCAAGTGGAGTTGATGTAGATACGGGTGTTGCTGCCGAATGGGCGTTGACGGCAGACCTTACTGTTACATTTGCTTTACCAAAAATAGGTCTTTATGTAAGCCCAGGGGCTGTTCACAACGGTGAGGTAGTTGTAAAGGACCTTTATACTTTGGCTAGTCCTGATGCAACGCCTTACGAACTTTTAGATGCAGACAATGTTAAAAATTTGTTTTGGAACTTGCGCAGAAAAAAAGAATCGAATAAAGGCAGTTACGGACATGTGTTAATAATATCACCGGAATTAGGTATGGAAGGCGCTGTTACTCTGTGTGCAACGGCAGCGTTAAAGAGTGGTGCAGGGCTGGTGTCTGTTGCAGCCATCAATGAAAGCACTCAATCTTTAAGAAAAAGAATACCAAAACTTCCACCGGAAGTAATGGTAAAGGACTTTGATATAAAGACCCTTAATAAATATAGCGTCGTAGTCGCGGGTCCGGGTTATGGAAAGAAAAGAAAAAAAGAACTTAAAGAAATAATAAAGAATGTAAAAGGTCCTCTAGTGCTTGATGCTGATGCACTGAACATAATCTCAGAGGACAAAGAACTTTTAAGACTTGTTGGAAAGAATAAAAATGCGATCCTTACTCCGCATCCTGGTGAAATGGCACGCCTTGCTAACATAAAAGACGTACAAATACAGAGGCTGAACGTGTTAAAATTGTTCGTACTTGAGAACGATATTAACTTAATCCTGAAGGGCTATATGAGCCTTGTAGCATCACGTGAAGGCAAAATATTCGTTAATCCGACAGGCAATCCCGGGCTTTCAAAAGGAGGTAGCGGCGACGTACTTTCCGGAATGATAGCTGCTTTTTGTGCTCAGGGTTTAAGTATTGTTGAAGCCGGACTTGCAGGTGTTTATGTTCATGGTATTTGTGCAGATATGCTTGTGGATGATGGTGTTTCTGTTCTGACAATAACGCCGACAGATATAATAGAAGAAATAGGGAATGCATTAAAATGCTTGATAAAGAATTCATAACTAAAATGCCAGAGGAGACCTTTGAACTGGGACAAAAGTTCTGTGCCTATGTGCTTAAGAACAGCCCTAAAAAAATGCCTAAAGTTGGCTTTAAAGGTGGACTTGGTGCGGGTAAGACAGTTTTCATAAAAGGTTTTGTGGAAGCCTTTATTCCGGGTGCGGAAGTAACCTCCCCAACGTATACGATAATGAATGACTACGTCGACCATAAGAAGGTCATTTATCATGTCGATCTTTACAGGATAAATAGTCTTGAGGATCTTTTAGGTACCGGTTTTTTTGAGGCTTTCGAAGACCCTAAGACCATTATGCTTTTAGAGTGGTCAGAACGTCTGCCAAAAGCAGTAGATTTTACGGTGGATATTAGGCATGTTTCTGATATTGAAAGAGGTATAACAATAAGCAAAGGAGTCAAAGTGTAATGTCTGAAAAAGAATTAGTTATTATAGGTGGAGGGCCAGCAGGATACGTTGGGGCTATAAGAGCCGCTCAGCTAGGTCTTAAAGTCACTGTGGTAGAAAAAGAAAAGCTTGGTGGAACTTGTCTTAACGTTGGCTGTATCCCTACAAAATGTTTGTTGTCATACGCCGGTTATATTTACGGTCTAAAGGAACCAAGACAGGGCGTTAGCGTTACAAATTTTAGTTTTGATAAAAAAGCTATCTACTCATCTAAAGATGCTGTCGTTGGTAAACTTACGGGCGGAGTGGCAGCTCTTTTTAAATCATCCGGTATAGAATTAATAAAAGGTGTTGCAAGTTTTGAGTCAGAAAACTCAATAAAAGTTGGTGAAGAACTTATAACTTTCAAGAAAGCCTTAATAGCTACAGGCTCTAAAACGATGATACCTTCTTCTTTATTCGTAGAAGGCTTTACAGTTGATAGCACTTACGCTTTAAGTCATCCTGATATGGGTAAAAAGATAGTGGTCATAGGCGGTGGAGTAATAGGGTGTGAGCTCTCCTTTATTCTTAACTCAATGGGTGCTGAAGTAACCATAGTAGAAAAAATGAAAGGGCTTTTGATAACAGAGGACAGGGATACCGTAAGGTATGTAGAAGCCTCGTTAAAGGCTAAAGGTATTAAAGTCTATACCGACGTAGCTGTTGAAAAAATAGAAAAAGGCAAAGTCTTCTTAGGGAACGGAGAGACATTGGAAGCGGAGACTTGTGTAGTCGCTATAGGAAGGGCGTGCAATACGGACGGTTTAACTCCTAGCAAGGCAAATATTAAAACAGGTACCAGGGGAGAAATACCGGTTGATCCTGAATTTAAGACCAGCAATCCTAATGTATTCGCTGTAGGTGATGTTACCGGTTCTATACAGTTGGCACATTATGCTTCTGCCTGTGCTTGTAATGTAGTCGCTAAAATGGCAGGAAGCCACCATCATCAAAACCTGGATGTTGTCCCAAGGGTCACATACTCAATCCCTGAACTGGCGTCTGTAGGACTTACGGAAACCCAGATAAAAGAGAAAGGAATAACTTATAAAGTTGGAAGATTCGCTTATGCAGCATTAGGTAAGGCTCTTGCTATCAACGAGACTGAAGGCTTTGTAAAAGTCATGGCTGATGAGAATGATAAAATAATCGGTGCGGCTGCTGTTGGTGCAGACGCAGAAAATATAATTGCTCCATTCACTATCGCTGTTGCTCTTGGTATAAAATCCGCGGACCTGGCTAGCGTTATCTATGCACACCCAACACTATCTGAAATAATTTTGGAGGCTTGTGAGGACGTTAGTGGCACCGCAATACACAAAGGCAAAGGAAGGGTAAGAAGTTGAGAACAGAACTTATTGATACATTACTAAGAGCAGGGGTCGTTACAGAAGCTCAGGTAGAAAGAGCAACTAACTACGCCTTTAGTACGGGGCTGGTAGAAAGACTTTTGTGTTTGGGCTATGGTAGCGAGGATGATGTATTTAAGATAATAAGGAACAATCTAAAACTTGCTGTAATAGAGGGTAATGAGCTTGATAATATACCCAAAGAAGCACTGGAATCAGTTCCTCATGATATGATAACAAGAAACCACTTTTTACCTTTTTACGCCGATGAAACAAAAATACATATAGCGTTTTTTGACCCCACAAAAGATTCTTGTTTTCACGAAATCCATTTTTTTACATCTAAAAGAATCGTTCCTTTCGGTGTTAAGGCAAGCGTTCTTGCAAAGGCGCTGAACAGATATTTTGATTTAAATGTTCCAGAGGAATTTAAGTTCGGAAAAGAGCAAATCTCTGATACAAAAATTGCTCCTCCTCCGCTTGTGGAAAAAGAAAGTGCAACAGCAAAACCAACATTGCCGCCGATACCGACAATGCCAAATGTGAAAGAACCTCCAAAACCACCACTTCCAACCATAGAGAAAAAAGAGGCTGAAGATACCACCGAATTGCAAAAACTTTTAGAGCAACAGAGACAGGAACTGATCAACTTAAAAAACAAGGTTTCTGAGCTGGAAAAAAATAAAGAAGCTAGCACTCCTACTCCTGCACAAAAGGAGCAAAAGGAACAAGAGCCACAAGAGACCATTGATACAGCCTCTTTTAACGAGGAAGAGGATTCCTTTAATGATTTTAGGGATATTGGGAACATGCAAGAAGAAGTGATTCAGGAAGTGAAAAGCCCCTCACAGCCGGCACCGGTAGAACCAATAACTAAGACAGAAGAACAGAGTGTTTATGTAGATACAACCTCTATAGAACTTGCAACTGATAAGGATCAAATAATCAACGCAGTGAACAACGAGCTTAAAAAGATATCTAAACGTACCATGCTGTTGTTCGTTAAGTATGATGAACTTATAACTGTTGATGGAACCGATATAAAAATACCACTTCAGGCACCTAGTTTTTTTAAGGACGTACATGATTCTGCTAAACGTTTTTATGGGATACCACCAAAAAGTTATGTAGCAGATGAGTTCTTTAATAAATTTGGAGGATATCTCCCTAAAATAATTTGTGTGGTCCCTGTAAGTATAGAGAATGAGGTTTTTGCGATACTTTATGCAGAAGAGGCAGAGAACCCTATGCAGGTGGAAGAAGTCGCAGAAAAGATGGCAGAGGCCTTTGACAGGCTGCTTTCTTAAGTAAGGGTGATGTTAAAAATATCTTTTCATACTTTTGGCTGTAAGAATAATCTTGCAGATACAAGCAAAATAGCAAAAGACCTACACGGTTTTAGCGACGTACAACTTTTGGAGTCAGAGATCGTTGCGGATGTACATGTTGTTAATACTTGCACTGTAACTGCATCTTCCGATGCCCAGGCGAGAAATCTTTTAAGAAGGATAAATAAGCATAACAATAATGCGGTCATTATAGTAACAGGCTGCTCCGTTCGTAAGAACCGTGACGATTATAAGAAAATAAAAGAAGAAATAAAAAGAGCCGGCAATGTGTTGGAGGTTTGTGATAATCTTGTTGATGACATAGGTAAAATAATAAAAAAGAGGTACTCTTTCGCTCAAAAGGAAACTATAGAAAAAAGCCAGAAACTCTTTAGGACAAGAGTGTTTTTACAGATCCAGGACGGATGTGAGCATTTTTGTTCGTATTGTATAGTCCCATTCGTTAGAGGCGAACAGAGAAGCAGGGATATAAAAGAAATAATATCTGAAGCACAAACATTAGAAACCAACGGTATAAAGGAGCTGGTGATAACAGGGATAAACATCGGTGACTACGATGCTGGGCTTGAGACCGTAATATCCGAGATATTAAAGAATACGAACAGTATAAGGATACGTTTGTCCAGTCTTAGACCGTCCAGAATAACGAAAGAATTAATAGAGCTAATGAATGAAAAACGAGTGTGCCCGCATCTTCATATATCGCTGCAAAGCGCATCAGATAAGGTCTTGAACCTGATGAACAGACACGATTATACTGCAAATGATTTTCTTTCTGTTTGTAAAATGATCGATAAAAAGTTAGGACATAGGTCACCATTCATAGCTGCCGACGTCATAGTTGGGCATCCGGGAGAGGATGAGAAAGCGTTTTTAGAGAGCTTTAAAATAATAGAGCAAAGTAATTTAACCAAGCTTCATGTATTTCCGTTCAGCCCAAGGCCTGGTACAGCGGCGTATTTAATGAAGCGTCCGGACCAGGACCAAACTCAAAAAAGAAGAGATGTCCTTTTAGAATTCTCCGATAAACGATTTTTGGATTCCTTAAAACAGATGAAAGGCAAAACAATTGATGTGTTGTGGGAAACCAATACCTACGGTCACAGCGAGAATTATTATCCTGTAAAAGGAACGGGTATCCCGAGCACAGTTCAACAGATGGAAGTAAAGGACATTGATGTTAAGGAGCAAGTCCTTTTAGTCTAGTTCTCGTCTATTTGCAGGGCTTTTTCATCATCGTAACGCTGATTTATCCTAAGGATGCTGTAAAGCACTCTTCGCATATGATAGCTCATTCTTTGGAAGTTATACGTTATATCTATTAAGAGCATTCCGACTTCAGGGTGAACTTCTCCCTGTTTTATCCTTTGATTTATTGCAACGGTGTTGTGCTTGTACATGATTTTTTCATCTTTCTTACTGCTCATTAATATCTTTGCTGCAAGGTCGGGATCTTCGTTCTCTAACGCTGTATAAATCTCATTAAACTGGTTTATTATGTGGTCACGTATTCTTTTTACAGTATCAGCAGAAATTTTGTCCAGATCACATTTTACTCTTTTTTTATACAAAGCATTATCTACGATGTTTTCTACATGGTCAGCAATTCGCTCAAAGTCATTCGTAATTTCTCTGTAAGCATTAAGTTTTAGAGCCTGATAACCGCTGAGGTCCTGCTTGGAAAGTTCCATGATGTAATCAAAACTGTGTAATCGTATCTGGTCTATTTGAGCTTCCATCCTGAACACATTTGCTGTGGTATCATATTTAGACTCAGTTATACCGTCGCACGAAACCTTAAGCATGTTGGAAATTGTGTCGCCCATTTTTAGCAGGGATTTTTTTACGGACTCTATTGCTACACTTGGCGTTTCCAAAAGCTTTATGTCAAAAAGATTAGGGTTGTCTTTTTCGTCGTCTAAAACAGGAATGAACACATATAGTAGTGATACAAACATTTTTGTGAATGGTAGGCATAGTACGGCAGCAACAATGCTACTTGCCATATGAGCGTTAGCTATTTGTCTTATAAGATTATCAGAAGACATTTGTATAAGTCCGGAAAAATATCCGATGAAAGAGAATGTGACAGTAGCCTCTATTAAGTTGAACATAAAATGAGCAAGGGCAACTCTTTTTGAATCACGGTTCGCCCTGATGCTTGCAATGAAAGCTGTTATACAGGTACCTATTTTTGCACCAAGTATTAACGGGATTATCTGTCTTATGTCCGTAAAAACGCCTGTGTATGCAAGAGCAATTACTATTGCAAGGGTCGCTCCACTTGAGTGTATTAAAGCCGCTGTAATAGCACTTATCCCAAAACCAAGAAGTATGCTTTTTAATCCAACTCCTGTAACGCTTGCGATCATTTTCATAAAGACGCCGGAGTCCTTTAAAGGCGTCATGGCGTTCTTCATTACGACGATACCAAGAAAAATGAGGCCAAAGCCTAATATTATTTCCCCTGTGATCCTAATGGCTTTTTTATCAAAGAATAATTTTAATATTGCTCCTAGTGCGATTGCAGGAAATACATACTGATCTAAATTGAAGGCGATGAACTGAACTGTTACTGTTGTTCCAATGTTCGCACCAAAGATTATCCCGATGCTGTTGGTTAAAGATATTAATCCTGCGTTTATGAAATTAACAAGAAATACCGTCGTTGCGCTGCTTGACTGAACTAATGCGGTAATAAAGAAACCGACAATAATACTGAAAAAAACGTTTTTTGTTAGTTTTTCAAGCCCTTTTCTGAAACCAAAGGATGCAACATTCTGGAGCGCTTTTCCGCTTATATGAAAACCGTAGAAGAATAATCCAAGTCCGCCAATTAATCCAAAAATTATGCTTAATTTGTCTGAATCCATAAAAAGTATTTTATCATATTAATATCAATATGCATTCTAAAGATACACTAATGTAACAACAATAGGGTCATGACTTAAGGCTTATTTTTTTGGTTATGGTCTCTGTTCGCTTTGGGCCAGCCCTATATGACCGGGCTGGCAATCGTCAAACAATTGTTTTAATCTTCGTCGGACCTAAGAATTGTTACGCTCACTACGACAATAACCAAAAAAATAAGCCTTAAGTCATGACCCTTAAAATATTTAAATTAGTGTATCTTTTAAAATTTTGGCACTTTTGATCACGGAAACAATTTTTTCCTTTTCCTCTTGTATGCTTAAGCCGTCTGTGTTTATTTCCACAGCGTTTTTTGCTTTTTTTAGCGGAGCAATTGCACGTTCAGAATCCTGTTTGTCCCTTTGTATGGTTTCTTTCAGTACCTGTTCAAAGTTCACATCAAGTCCCTTACTTTTTAATTCGTTGTAACGACGACGAGCTCTTACCTCGTCACTTGCTATCAGGAATACTTTTACATCGGCATCAGGGAACACAACTGTTCCCATGTCTCTACCATCAAATATTGTCCCTTTCGCAGTACCTTTTGCTAACTTTTTCTGTATGTCCAGCAATGAGGCTCTTACGACAGGAATAGCACTTACATTAGACGCCATCATCGCCATTTGAGGTGTTCGTATTTCGTCTGTTACATCTTTTGAATCCAGAATTATTCTGTTAACACCATCTTTAAAAACAAAAGAGAGTTTTAGGTTCTCACAAATACTCTCTAGCCCTTTTTCGTTTTTAAAATCAACACCAGCGTTATGTGCTGCTAATGCAACACAGCGATATATGGCTCCTGTATCTACATAAACAAGCCCAAGTTCAGATGCTATAAGTTTACAAACGGTGCTTTTGCCAGTACCGGATGCTCCATCAACGGTGACTATCATTTAAGAAGGCTCCTTATTGCTGTTATGACTTTTTTATTTTGCTCCATAGTACCTATGGAAAGTCGTATATGGTTCGGTAATCCATAGCCGCCCATAGGTCTTACTATTACACCCAGCTTCAATAATTTCTCAAAAAAAGTTTTTCCGTCTCCAGGTGTTTCCACTAACATAAAATTACATTCTGTATGCAGGTAATTTAATCCAAGTGATTTAAGCTCTGTTTTAAAATAATCTATGCCTTCGTGCGTTTTTTTGACAACTTCTTTTACAAAATCCTGGTCATCCAGAGCAGCAGTAGCTGCATATTGAGCGACTACGTTAACATTAAAAGTTTCACGGATCCTGTTTGCCATGGTAATTATTTCTTTGCTGGCAACTCCGTAACCGACTCTGAGGCCACAAAGGCCATAAGCCTTACTAAAAGTTTTTGTGACTACGAGGTTGTCATATTCGTTTAATACGCCCATCATGGTCTTGCAATCTTTTGCTCTTACGAACTCTATGTATGCTTCATCAGAGATGAACAGAATATTATTCTTTTTTGCGAACTTTAGTATTTCCAGCATTTGTTCATAAGGGAGGTACGTGCCTGTTGGGTTGTTGGGATTGTCTATTACTATTATTGCTGTGTTGCTATCGCAGGCGTCCATAATTGCTTTTGCATCAAAGCGGTATTCTTTTGCTTTGGATGCGATATATTTTGCCTCACAAGCTTCTGTAACAATCCTGTACATAGCAAATGCATATTCGCTGGAGACAACATTTGTTGTATGGTCCAGACCTAGTCTCATTATAATTTCAAGAACTTCGTTTGAACCATTGCCAACCATAATGTTCTCTATCGGCAAATTTTCGAATTCAGCGATTTTTTTTCTTAGGTAGAAAGAATTTCCATCGGGATAAATATTGGCTTCTTTTATTGCTTCTTCCATGGCTGTTTTGGCCTTTGGCGAAAAGCCCCAGGCGTTCTCATTTGACGCAAGTTTTATGGAGTTTTTTATCCCGAGCTCCCTTTCTACTTCTTTAACTGGTTTTCCTGGAATATAAGGCGCTATGGCTCTTATGCTTTCCTTGATCTTGAACATCTGAAAGATCCCTCCGAAAATAGTTTTTGTTAACAATCAGCTTGATTTAGAAGCTTTATTACCCTAAATAATTATGCTTAACAAGAACAAAGCAAAAGCTAAGGTGGTCCAAAACTTATGTGCGCAAAAAAAAGAATGAAAATGGAAGATATTTTTGAAGGAGAGCAACAGGTAGGAAGCTCAGAAATGCTTGGTATAATGGACAAGGCTCAAATAGCTGAAGTTGATTCTCAACAAATAGTTAAAGGAAAAGTGACGGATGTTTCCAGAGAATTAGTCACTGTAGATATAGGCTTTAAATCAGAAGGCAGAATTCCTGTAGCAGAGTTCACCTCTCCTAATGGTGATATAAATGTAAAAGTAGGGGATGAAGTAGAGTTATATGTAGTTACTCTTGATTCGCATTCTGGAGACATAATCCTTTCAAAAGCTCAGGCAGATATGTTGTCTGCATGGGAACGTATAGAGACTGCATACAAAAATAAAACACCAGTGGCAGGGATAGTTGTTGCGACAGTAAGAGCAGGCCTTATGGTTGAGCTTGGCGGAATAAGGGGCTTTATGCATGCTTCGCAGGCAGACATAGAGTTTCACTCAAACCTTGAAGATCTTATTGGCAAGGACGTAGAAGTCAGAATACAGGAATATGATAAGACCAAAGCCAACGTTTCTGTTTCCAGAAAAGCAGTTATGGAAGAAGAACGACAAAAAAGAAGAGCAAAAATATTACCGCTGTTGAATGTTGGTACAACTTTTGATGGGGTCGTAAAAAGAATTTCCGATTTTGGAGTTTTTGTAGATATAGGCGGGGTCGATGGTCTAGTTCACGTATCAGATCTTTCCTGGGGCAGAATAAAACATCCTAGCGAGGTAGTTTCTGTAGGTGATAAATTAAAGGTCCAGGTACTTAAGTACGATACTGTTAGCGAAAAAATATCATTAGGAGTTAAGCAATTACGAAAGGATCCCTGGGAAGGTATAAACAACAAGTATAACGCCGGTGACAAGGTTAAAGGGAAAATAGTAAGCCTTACGGAATATGGCGCATTTTTGGAAATGGAACCAGGTGTTGACGGTATGATACACATAAGTGAAATGTCATGGAACGGTAAAATAAGAAAACCTTCTCAGCTTCTAAAAACTGGTGATGTTGTGGAAGCGGTAGTTTTGGAGATAGACACAACAAAGAAAAAAATAAGTCTTGGTCTAAAACAGATAGGACCAAATCCTTGGGATGAACTAAAGAAGAAATACGTTCCTGGAACGAGAGTGAAAGGTAAAATAAAAAACATTACGGATTTTGGTATATTTGTTGATATAGGCGAAGAATTCGATGGGCTTGTAAGATTGTCCGACATCACATGGGATACAAAGGATAAAGGTGCTATAAACAAATTCGAAAAAGGACATAGTATAGACGCAGTAGTACTTGAAATAGATGCAGACAGGCAAAGACTGACACTTGGCGTAAAACAGCTTACAGAAGATCCGTGGAAGTCTATTCCAGAAAGATACCCACACGGGAGATTGGTAGAAGGGACCATCGTTAAAGTCGCTGAGTTCGGCGTATTTGTTGAACTTGAACCATCAGTTGATGGTCTTATCCACATAAGTCATCTTACAGAAGAAAAACCAAAAGACAGAAATAAAAAGCTTGGAAAAGATGATTACAAAGTCGGTGAGAAAATATCCTGTGTAGTATTGGAGACAGACCCTAAAAATAAAAAGATCTCCCTAAGTGTACGTGCCTTGAAGGAAAAAGAAGAACGGGATAACATAAATTCTTTTGCACAGCAGCAGGGGGGTGTTACAACTTCTCTTGGTGCCTTGATAAAGCAAAAAATGTCTGCCAATAAACAGTAAGAGAGGGTAAAAATGAACAAGAAAACATTAATAATACTGCTGTCGTTGTCATCGTTGATAATACTTGTGGTATTTCTGGCGATACTTTCTGTTTATAGGAACAGCAATAAACAGGCTCCTATATTCAATGGCGCGGAAGTTGGTATACTTGAAATAAAAGGAATAATATTGGACCCAGATGATTATTTGGACAAAATAAAAATGTTAAAAAAGCGTGACAGCGTTAAGGCTGTTGTTGTTAGAATTGATTCTCCTGGGGGAGGTATTGCAGCTTCTCAGGAAATATATGATGAATTAAAAAAACTTGATAAGGTAAAACCTGTTGTAGCTTCTATGAGTTCTATAGCTGCTTCCGGTGGCTATTACGTAGCTTTAGGAGCAAGGTCCATAATGGCTAATCCTGGAACCCTAACGGGAAGCATAGGTGTAATTATGCAACTTGCATATTTGGAAAAACTTTTTGAATTTATAAAAGTTAGTCCAGTGACCATAAAAAGCGGAAAATTCAAAGATATAGGAAATTCTTCAAGAAAAATGACCGCGGAAGAAAGAGCTCTTTTACAGGACCTTTCTGACGAGATGCATGTACAATTTAAACAGGCTGTAGCAGATTCCAGAAAACTTCCAATAAAATATGTTAACCAGATAGCAGATGCAAGGGTAATTTCTGGCGCAACAGCATTGAAATTAAAACTGATAGACAAACTTGGTAACTTTGAAGACGCTGTTTCTTTAGCCGCAAAAACAGCAAAAATAAGTGATGATCCGGAACTTTATTATCCAAAAGATAAAAAGAATAGTCTTAGGGAACTTTTGTCTGGCGTAAAGACAATGATCAACAGGGTCGTTATAGAGAATCAGCAGACAACACCAGTAGCAATGTGAGGTGAACATGGATAAGATTTGGGCACCATGGCGTGGAGAATACATTAAGAACCCTTTGAGTTTTGATAGTTCAAGATGTATTTTCTGTGATTTTGTAAAAGCCGCTACGGACAAGGATAAGGAACACCTTGTGCTGTACAGAAATGAATTTGGTTTTGTAATGATGAATAAATATCCATACAATAATGGACACATAATGGTTATACCGAATAAGCACGTTGATTCTTTTGAAGCTATCAGCGATAAAGAATATGAAGGTCTTTCTTTGCTTTTGAGATTAGCGGTTAAGGTACTTAAACATGTTTATAATCCACAGGGCGTTAATATAGGAATGAATATGGGTAAAGCTGCCGGCGCTGGAGTTGATGCTCATATACACTATCATGTAGTCCCAAGGTGGAACGGTGATACCAATTTTATGCCAATACTTGCGGACACAAAAATAATTTCTGAACATTTGCAGGAAACATATGACAGGCTTATTAAGGGTTTTAAGGAGGTCGTAAAATGAGGGTATTCTGGCTTATCGTCTATTTTTTGATCCTGGTAGCATTGGTAACTTTTGGTGTAATGTTCGCCAGGGACAATGCGTTCTTTATAACTATAAAATTCTTTAAATGGAACACTCCTCATGCTCCTCTTTGGATGATAATGCTGTTATCTTTTGTAGGAGGATATTTAGTTGCTACAATAGTGCTTTCGTGGAAGCTTATAAAACTAACTATCTCCAGAAAAAAATACATAAACTCATACGAAAAATTAAAATCGATGATAGAAAAGAATATGAATGAATACAAAATAACGGATGATGACAACTAAGATCATATTGTCCTTTTTTGCGATTAGCATTTATGCTTCGTCAACATGCGAAGATATCCAAAAGTTATATATAACCGGCGATTACAAAAAATGCTCTAAACAGGATGCTGTAGTAAAGACTCTTAGTCCTGAGTGTAGGTATATCACGGCTTTGTGCGATATAGGCAATTATGAATATGATGATGCAAGATATGAGCTTTCTGTTTTAAGTGTGCCGGATAAAAAAGCAGAAAAGATATCTAGCATTAATGCGTTAGCGTTAAACAGCCTCACAGAACTTGCTTTTTTAAAAGGAGAGTATTCAAAAGCAAGAATGCTGTCTGTGGAGATAAATTCAGTCCTTTCTAAAAAGTTGCCTGGTAGTTATGAATATGCAATAAGTGAAATATTACTGACAAAATCATATTTTGACGCAAAGGATAGTTTTTCTGCACGTAAAAGAATCAACATGTTAAGATCTAATACAGACCCTTTGTTCTATAGCTGTTTGGAGCCTTAAAATGGAAAGATCTATTGTTTTTGAAGTGCTTTATGCTTCTATGTTCGAAAACAGGAAGCTTGACCAAACTTTGTTAAAATATAAGAATAGCGACGTTAGGTTTAATCAAGTTTATAATCTTACAATGGGCGTTGCGCGAGCTCATTATCAGATGGAGGCATATTTAAAGTCCAAAGCGAAAGGTTTTTTAGACCCTAAAGCCTTGCTGATACTGGAAATAGCAACTTATGAACTTTTCTTTAATACTTCTGCAAAAGCCTATGCGGTAATTAGTGAAGCATTAAAACTTGCAGAAGCAAAAAAACTTTTTAAATTCAAAAAAGTAATTCATGGAATACTTTCCGTTGTTGCAAAAGAGAGCACAGAAGGACCTTTACTTCTTAGCAAGTTTCCTGCTTTTCCTCGTTGGATGATGGAAGAAATTTCAAAGGTTTTTCCTGATCAAGTAGACCAGGTCGTTGACCAGCTTACTGCTCCTGCTCCATTTTTCCTTTCGGTAAATACATTAAAAATATCTCCGGCAGAACTTGATAAAAAATTACTTGAGCAGGACATAAAAGTTGAAAATGTTGAAAGCAACGGCGTAAATACTCTTGTTACTTTTGATAAAAAAATATTGAATACAGCAGAGTTCATAGATGGGTTGTTTACTATCCAGGATATATCTTCGCAAATCGCTGTAAAAATGCTTACTCCTTTTAAGGGAATGAACATGCTTGACCTATGTTCTGCTCCAGGTGGAAAAGCCATTACAGCGGCTATAATGGCGGACGATGATTGCAAAATAGTTTCTGTGGACAAATCCTCTGCAAGACTTTTAAGGTCTCATGAAAATATAAACAGGATGAAACTGAAATCCATAAGCGTAGTTAATAGCGACGTATTAGAATTGAATGAAACACCACATAGCTTTGACCTTGTTATGTTGGACCCTCCGTGTAGTGCTTTGGGTGTTAGTGCAAGGAATCCGGATACTGTTTGGTCCAAGGATAGTGAAGTCATAAAACAGTTGGCTGCATTGCAGTTGCAGCTTTTATTAAAGGCAATGGAGTTCACAAAAAAAGGCGGAAGGTTGATGTATTCCGTTTGCACCTTTACAGAGGCCGAAACAGTTGCTGTAATACATGCCGCACTGGAAAAGAATAAAGATTATAAAAAAGCATCAGACTTTGTTATAACGATGCCTGCAAGTGGAATGGATGGAATGTTCATAGCAATATTGGAGAGAAAATGAGTCAGCAGGAAAAATTAATAGAAGAACTTTCCAAAAAATTAAAGGAAAAAGAGGAAGAGCTTAACAGCCTCTATGAAATACTTGGACGTTTAAACTCATATGTAAGTAGATTGATAGAGGATACAGAAGTAGGTATTCGTGCCGCGATGTCACTCAATAGAAAACTCGCAACAAAAAAACTTTCCAACGTTCCGGATATAAAATTCTCTTCACGCTATCTTATCTCGACCACAGATCATAGCAGCTATTATGATTTTTTTGAGTTACCAGAACTAGGGGCAGGTATAGTTCTTTGTGATTCTAATGGCTATGGGCTTTCTGCGGTGTTGATGAGCATAATAATGAGTTTACTTGAAACACCATACGTTAAATCCCCAAGACAGTTCACAGAGACTGTGGCAGGAGATATAAAACAACACGTTGCAAGTGGAAAGAACCCATATAATTTTAAGGGTAAAACAGCGTCCATATTGTACATGACAATTAACAGAAGTGAAATGGTGCTAACATATTGTACAGTAGGTATGCCAGGACTGATGGTTATCAGGGACGGGGAGCGTATAAAACTTGATGGCTCCGCAAATTCGAATTTGTTAACGCTGACAGATATACAGGAAAAGAAATTCAAATTAATGCCGGGCGACAGAATAATAATACCTAACAATGGTGTCGTTACGGCCGTGGACGAGGCGAACAAAGTGTTTGGGCTTGAAGGATTGGAAAGAGCACTTGTTAATGCAGAACATGTTCCCATTGCCGATGTAATAAATAATATAGGCTACGAGCTTGATACATTCACACAAGGCAAGCGTTCCAGGCTCAGCGGCGATACGGCAGTTCTTGCTGTTGAACTTGAAAGAAAGATGTTTTACGTAGTCTAGTTATACAACTTTTCCATTCAGTTGATTCTTCCTTTCTCAATCATGGTCTTCGTTCGCTACCAGTCTAAGGTTCGCTGTATCTCATTAGTTAGCCCTGGACCGGGCTAACTATCGTTAAACAGATGCTTTAACCGTCAGCAAACCTAAGAAAAGTTATAACTATTGCCGAAAAAATTTTTTGCTAAAAATCGACACAGGAGAATGCCCTAATGTTGCTTAGTTTTTAGCTATGGTTAAAATAAATCATTGCATAAAGATATTCTTGGGTATAAAATACTCATGAATTGGGTAGTATTGGTGTTAGAGGTGAACAGGCATGAGTATTAAGATGTCCAGCACACACATTTCTTCTCTTTTATTTGAGTTAGGATTGGCTTTGAGGTTGAACAGGATTACAGCGGAGGATCTAACAAATACTATTCCTGTCAATAAACTGAAAAAATTGGTGAATGATATAGAGTCAAAAGAATACTCAGATTGGGATGATTCTCATATCAGCGCTGGTGATAGATTGAGGTCTGCGTTGGAGATACATGGTATAAGCCAAGTTGATTTGGCAAAAGCACTTAAGGTTACTCCTCAAAAGATAAATGACCTGATAAAAAATAGAATTACATTCACAACATCATGGGCCAAAAGGATAGCAGGGGTTTTGAATGTAAGTTACAAAGTCTTTATTTGATGCATTAAAAATACTAAGATGATATTTGCCTTTCCAACTGGACTGCTCGTTCTTTATTCTAGATAAAATTAAATAATAGCTCCAACTCATATCAGCAGACAGTGTCTGCTGATATGGAAATTACTGATAGAACAAACGCAAGCTAGCCCGGGGCAGGGTGAGCCACTGTAAAGCGGCGAACCTTAGAATGGTCAGGAACGTAGACCATGTCCTAAAAAAGCATTAATGCCCTTAGCAGTAGGCACTTTATTGACATAATATCGGTACTAATCTGTTTTTTTATAGGCATGTTACTGTTATACTTAAGCATATGCCTAAGTGTGCTCTATGCAAAAAGAGTGTTAAAAAACTTGTATCTTACGGCAACTTGCTAGTCTGCAAGGACTGTCTTAAGGACCACGACGCTGGAATGTGGCTAATAAGGACCACCGACGGGCATATAGTGGGACCATACGATCACGATAAAGTTCGAAATTTAATAACAGATAAAAAAGTGGTTTTCTTAGACGAGGTTTCCAAAAACGGGGATGACTGGAACCTTATAAAAAATATTCCTTCATTCAAGGATCTTGCGTTAAAAACAGATTATAAACTCGATGAATCAACGGTGGACGTTGACTTAAAAGACCTTGGAACATCAGGAGAGACAAAAACAGATAGACGTCCTCCAAGATTTAAAAAAGAGCTCAAACTTCCTATCTCTTTGCCAGAATTTGATGTCATAAAAAGTTCATGGAAAAGACCTATATTTGTTGCTTTGGCAGTTCTGGTGGTCGTTACAGTTGGAATCTCTATTTATTGGGTGACCAAAAACAATGGTTCAGGAAATGTTGCAGAACATAAAATAGGGAATGGGGCTAACGATTATTTTAACAGATATTACATTAAGGGTCGGGAGTACGAAGAAGGAGGTCTGTTTAAGGAAGCTCTGGAAAATTATAAAAAAGCACTTGCTGCTGTGCCTGATAATTCTGGAGTGAGAATAAGGAAAGCCGCAATAGATCTTATGGCATTATCCAATACCCAGGAAGCATCAAAGTCGCTGCAAGAACTTTATTCTGAGGCCAACATTGGCAAAATAACGGATCAGGAAGAACAGTGTGACATAAAAACGTTCTTGGGACTTTTAGAGCTGAGCAAAAATAATATTCAATCTGCTGTCGCTTATTTTAATCAGGCATTGGCTATACGACCAACGAATGCATATCTGTATTACAACATAGGACGGGCAATGTTCAAACAGCAGAACTACGTTGGTGCTATGGAGTACTTTAAGAATGCAAAAAAACTTTCTGCATCTTTTTCTGATGCGGCTCTTTATGAAGGTCTTGCACTGTTGAAACTCAATAAATTCAAAGAAGCGGCCTCTGTATTCAACGACGCAATAACTCAAAATCCTAACATGAGGGAGTTCTACACTTTTGGTGCTTATGCATTTATGAAATCCGCGAACATGTCCAAGGCCGTTGCTACCATAAAAAAAGTCCTAGAACTTGACCCGTATTATTTTAAAAGAGAATTTACTCCGCTGTACCAACTTCCAAAGGAAGATTTTTTAACAGAAGAGGTTTCAAATACATACGAATTAGTGAAAGCACTTGATGGTGATCAAAGAGAAAAGGTATTGTGTGTTTTTGCGTTGTTATATCTAACAAAGGGTTATGCAGATGAGGCGTTAAAAGTGCTTGCTACCTCTACAAGCAAGATCGAAACTTCTGAAAAACTGATGACGCTTGGCGTGATATATTTCCACCAGCAAAAAATGGAAGAGGCAAAAAAGAACATAGATAAGTCGCTGGAACTGGATTATTCGAACAATATTGCCCACCTTTATGCGGGACAAATAGCACTAAGCAGGAACGATCTTGGACAAGCAAGAAACCATTTTACGAAAGCCCAATCGGCGGACGAGAACACCTCTCTTTATGCAACAACATTACTTGGAGACATTTATATAAAGTCTGGTGAACAGAATGCCGCAATAATACTTTGGAAAAAAGTTCTTTCCCTTGATGCTCGCTACGTACCTGCATGGGAACGTATATTAAGCTTTAGTAATTAATTTTTAAGTATGGAGAAACAAATGAAAAAAATCTTAACCTTTTTTATTCTTTTTACAGTTGCTTCAATTATTGCTTCGTGTAGCACAGGGGGTAACCCTATGAACACTGATCCAGATGGTGATGCTCCTTGGGATAGCCCTACTCGTGTTGGTAGACAATAGAAGTTCTTGACTTAGGTGATACACCTGTGTTACACTTACACATAGAAGGAGATAAATATATGCCGACAACAAAGCAAAGAATAAACATAACATTGGAAGATGAACTTTTTCTGGCCTTAAAAAGGATGGCTGATAAAGCCAAACAATCATTGTCTAGTATCAGTGTTGAGATGATAAAAAAGTCCTTGGAAAGGGAAGAAGATATATATTTTTCAGAAGTTGCAGATAATCGTTTAGGCCAAAAGCAAAAAAGAATAACTCACTCTAAAGCGTGGAAATAAATGTATAAGATCGAGTATCTTGAAAGTGTCGTTAAGGACGATCTTCCAAGCCTTACAAAATCCGATAAGTTAAAAATAAAAAAGGCAATAGAAGAAAAACTTGTTAATGATCCTGTAAGGTTCGGTAAGCCTTTGCAGTATAGTCTTAAAGGTTGCAGACGGCTCAGAGTGGGAGATTACAGAGTTATCTATGTTATTGAAAAGACCACAATACTGATTGTAAAAATAGGTCACAGGAAAGAAGTGTGTAAATAATCTAATCTTTATTTTTTTAGTCATTGTTGTAGGTCTTGGCAACAGTTCTTATGCTCGGCGAGCGCTAAAACGCGAATAAGCGAAGCGACCGTCGCGTTTAGTAGCGAGACGAGTATTAGAACTGTCAAGACCGGAAACCAGGACTTAAAAAATAAAGGTTAGATTATTTAAGATACATTATTTACTGATACCGTAATGTTTAATGCGAGCTTCCAGAACACGCCTAGTTGTACCAAGCTTTTTAGCTATCTCGTTGTTGGGAAGGTTACTATACATTTTTACAGCTTCTGTAAGGATCTCTTTTTCCAAGTTTTCCTTGATGGATTCTATTTGTGCAAAGCCGTTGTTAACCTCTACTTTTAGAGTATTTCCTTCACCAACAGCGACTTCTCTTTTTAACAGAGGAAGATCATCTGCTTTTATGGTGTTGCCTTTTGCAACTATGGACGCGCTTTCTATTATGTTAGAAAGTTCCCTGATGTTGCCAGGGAAATCGTAGTTTAGTAACGTCGCATAAGCTTCATCACTAAGGCGTTTGGAGCGGATAAATAACTTTATAAGTCCAGGTATATCCTCTTTACGTTCTTTTAATGGAGGGAGATCGATCCTAAAAACGTTCAATCTATAAAAAAGGTCTTCTCTAAATTTTCCTTCTTTTACCAGCGCCTGCAGATCCTTATTGGTAGCGGCTATTATGCGTGATGAAAAACTGATTGTATCCACTCCGCCAAGTCTTTCAAATGTTTTTTCCTCTATTACTCGTAATAATTTTGCCTGTAATGTTAGAGGCATTTCTCCTATCTCGTCCAGGAATATTATGCCGTTAGGAGCAAGCTCAAACTTTCCTTGTTTCTTTTTTACAGCTCCGCTGAACGCTCCTTTTTCGTAGCCAAAAAGTTCACTTTCCAAAAGATTTTCCGGAATAGAGGCACAATTTATCGCAATGAACCTGCTTTTAGCAGCAGAGCCTGTGATGTGTACAAGTCTTGCTATAACTTCTTTTCCTGTTCCGCTTTCACCGGTAATAAGTATGTTGGAATTTGTTGGAGCGACTTTTTCTACTTTAAAGACCAGTTCTTTCATAGCAGGGCTGTCTGCAACAAAAACAAATTCTTTTTTCTCTTTGTCAGCAAGTAACTCATTTAAGACGACGTTCTCATTCTTTAACTCGGATATTTCCAACGCTTTTTTTACAGAAAGTAAAAATTCATCGTCGTTAAAAGGCTTCAACAAGTAATCGTATGCACCTATCTTTATTGCCTCTATCGCCGACTGTACTGTAGAGTAGGCGGTCATCATTATTACCTGGGTCTGGGGATAATGTTCCTTTATGTAGCGGAGTAATTCCATTCCGTTCATTCCAGGCATGGTAAGGTCTGTTACCACAAGATCATAGTCGGTTTTATCCAGAGTTTTAATTGCAGCTTCTGCGCTTGTTACAGAAGAGGTTTTACAATTGGTTTCACCCTCTAGAAGAATTTCCAAAGAACGACACATGTTCTTTTCGTCATCAACTATGAGTATTCGGTAATTCATGAGTTCTATTCTCCGTTAATTTTATCTGTATCCTGAATATCGCCCCGCCGGTTTCTTTGTTCTCCCATCTGATGTCACCGCCGTTGGCTCTTGCAAGCTGCTTGGTAACACTTAACCCTAACCCCGTACCGTGTTCCTTGGTAGTAAAGAAAGGCTCGAATATTTTTTGTTCTGCTTTTTCCATAACTCCCGGACCGTGGTCGGAGACGGATATTTCCAGCATGTCGTGGTCGCTATGGGCATTAACGACTATTTCTGTACCCCTTGGAGCAACTTCTTTTGCATTTAAAAGCAGGTTTAAGAGCATCTGCTTCAGATGGTCAGGGTCTATTAATATCGTTGAAATATCGGCATTGTAATTTACTACAAGTTTATGCCCGTTCCTTTCTATTTCTGGACGGATATTCTCAAGATATGCTTTGAATTCCTCTATACTATATTTTCTTTTTAACGGTTGTTTTGGTTTTGCAAAATTCAAAAAGTTAGTTACGGTGTCATTCATTCTGCGGACTTCTTCTTCTATGAAACCGACGACCTCAAGGGCTTTCGGGTCGTTTTCCACTCTTTTTCTTATATTACCACTGCTAATTTTAATTATACCCAATGGATTTTTTATTTCGTGTATCAATACGGATGCAACTTCTCCTATCGCAGCAAGTTTATCCTGCTCTGCTTTTTGTTCATGCAGTTCTGCGTTAATAAAGGCTGTAGTTATTTGTGGGTATAGCGAGGTTAAGAAGTTAAAGTCATCCTTTATGAACCCGATGTTCTTGTTTACTTTTGCACCTATTAAAAGAATAGCTTTTGTCTGTTCTCTGCCAACAGGTAAAAAATACTGAGGAGAAAGAGCTTTTAGTTCAAGAATTTCTTTCCTCATTGCTCTTGGGGGAACAGCCTCAAATATATCGTTACAATATTCTATTCTGCCAGGAACAGGGAACATTCTTTGCAATGCATGCAGACTTATGTCAAGGCTTCTCAACCGTCCCTGTGTTGAGTATACGGAAGATTTTAGGTCTTTGGAGCAGTATATAAGTCCCGCATTTTCCAGAGACATTGAATCGGTTATTTTTTTACTCAATACGGCGCCAAGTGTGCCTTTTTCGCGTACATAGACCAGTGCCTTGTTAAGTTCGTTTATCTTTTCAAGTGTGTCATATCTTTCCGGATAGAAGTTTCTGTCTATAAAGCTCTGTATTTTTTTTCTGAAAGGAGAAGACGCCATTATTATAAGTATGGTCATCATTGTGTTAACAAGAGGTGAACTTGCTATGTAACGTTGTAATGCCAGTGAGGCTATCGTTACAACAACAAAGTAGGCTGCCAGTACTACGCCGGTGTACATTACGTACTCTAAAGATGTTCTTACAATGCTCTCTATACTGAAAAGATCTTCTCTGGTTATAGCGTACCCGGTCAGAATTGGATATAGAACGGAAAGAGCAATAGCCCAATCCAGGCTTATAAGTGGTTTACCAAAAGCAAATGTTATGGACCAAAGAACAGGGATTATAGTACCGAAAGAAAAAGCTATTAAATAGAATCTTATTTTACGTCGTGAAACGATATCCTTTGTTGTTACATAATAGAGTATCAAATAGATAACGTTCATAAGAACGCAACCCATAAGGAACGCTGGTGATACTAAGTATATGAATGTTGCAGACGTCTCTGTGTATAAAAAATATTGTTGTAGAGCGACTATTATTCCTGCAACAATGTATGGCAAAAATTCTGTGATCGGATGTTTTTTAAGGAACTCAGATGCGGTTATTGCAAGTATTAGATGGACTGCCGTTGCACCAACAAGAGGGTAAAGGGCAAAGAGCCTGTAGAACCAGTAAGTAGTGTTTGCATCAAGCGTTGTTGAATAAAAAAGAGTTATGAATATCGAAGACATGAAATTTATTGCCGCAAGTTTTTTTAACGGATTTTTTAAGAAGACAATGAATCCGGTTACAAGAAAAAAGAGGCCTATTAAGAACGGTAACAGGAACGTAACCACAAGGTCATTTAGAGTGAATTGGGACAGTCTTATTGTTGCACTTTTTGGGTTGCAGTCTTTATCAAGGAAAGAGAATTTTACTAAAGAGTTTTGTGGAGAGTGCTGTATGGTCTCTAATGCCTGAGTTCCATCCGTAGTTTTCTCTCCGTTTATTGCTACGAGCCTGTCTAGGGGTTTTATTCCATTCTTCATTCCTTCCCAGTGCTCTCTTTCTGTGAATGAAACAAAAAGGTTTGGTTGAAAAAAGAAACCTGCAAAAGGATATTTTGTAAATGCCGCAGCGTTTATTAAACTTATGACCAGAATGGCAAACGCGCAGAAGAAAAGCAATGTACCAGTAAGTACAATATAAAACTTCGCTTTAAGGTAAGCCATTTGAACTCCTACTCCTTGGAAGTTCTATATATCAGAAAGGGACTGATTGTAATACCAAATTCAGGGGTAATAGGTTTTAAGCTCAGGTATCTTTTTTAAGTCACGGTCTACGTTTGCACCAATTCTAAGACAGCTCCAGCCTATATACACTGTTCTGAGGACACGGTGTTCTTTTTACTAGACTTCTCGTCTAGTAAAAAGCCACCTATGCTCTCAGACCAACCCAATATAAAAATAATTTTCCTTATGGCTCGAAGGTGCATAGCACCTTCCAAAAGCTCCTAACTCGCTTTTTGGTCCTCCGAGAATGTCCTCAGAACAGTGTATATAAGCTGGAGGTATAAGAAAGGTTAGCTCGTTCCGACAGTGACTTAAAAAAGATACCTGAGCTTAAAACTTAACACCCGATGTTGGTAGTACAATATCGGGGAAAATTGATAAGAAAGTCCCCAAAAAACGCATTCCAAAAACAGGGAATGAATACTTGACATATGTGGTTTGATTATAATATAAAAGTGCCTATAAATACTGTTCACTAATGGAGCTTTTATGAAGAAATTGATCGGGTTGTTAGCTGTAGCTTTTGTTGCGAATACGGCACAGGTATTTGCAAAAGAGTGTAAGGTTGGAGATAAAGGTCCTGGCGGCGGATATATTTTTTACTGTGGTGATGTAAAGGACAAAGTACAAGATCCTACGGCACTAAGAAAGTTTACGGCTGGGTGCAAGGGAAAGTGTATTGGATTAGAGGCTGCTCCTAGCGACCAAGATAAACCCTTACCATGGGGACCAATTTGTGTAAGCACAGGAGCAATAGGGGAAGAGATAGGCGATGGCATGGATAACACGCTAAAAATCATGACTGACGTTGGTATTACAGCGCATAAGACAATAAGCTCCGATGGTAGTTTGGACGGTGATTATGCAGCGCTTTCTTGTTATTGGAAAAAAACGGATAATGGAAACAATTGGTTTTTGCCATCGGGAGAAGAGTTGAATTTGATGTATATGAACCTTTACTTAAAGGGTGTTGGCGATTTCTCCTACAATTGGTACTGGAGTTCTTCCGAGTATTATGAAGTCTCTGCGTGGTTTCAGTATTTCTATAATGGTCACAAGCACCTCTACAATAAGAGAACTCGTAACAATGTCCGTTGTGCTCGAGCTTTTTAATAATTTAACTATAAAGGATCTGCTATTTTAACATCTCTAGTTTCTCAATAAGGCTGAAGGTTTCTTTTTCAAATTTTGAGAAGGCAAACCATTTTTTACCACTACGTTGAATAAAAACTACAACAGACCTTTACCAGTCAAAAATTTCCGAATATTCATATGTTTAATGCCTTTATAACTATCTACGCCAACCAGAGTATCTGTGGAGATCACTATCTTTGGGTAATTATCGGGTACTTCAAGAAGATTGCCAAACTCTCGCTCTTTATTTTGCTCTGTAATTACATAAGCCACTTGTACATATATTTTTTCTCCGTCTTTTTCACAGACAAAATCGATCTCTTTTTTTCCTAGTTGCCCAACCTTTACACTGTATCCTAAGATCTTTAGGTGGTTAAACACCAAATTTTCCAAAACTTTATTTATATCAATCTGCTTATATCCGGTAATTGAGTGCCTAAGGCCCAAGTCTTCAAAATAATATTTTTCATTGATCTCAAATATCTTTTTGCCCCTGAGATCTTGACGAGGGACTTTGTGTATAAAGAAAGCGGTACATAGGTAAGAAAGATAATCTATAACTATATTCGGCGAGATGTTTATTTTTTGTGATCTTAGGAAATCACTTATTTTTTTAGCAGAAACGATGCTTCCAGTATTATCAGCAACGTATTCTACCAGTTTTTCCAAAAAGGAAATATTTCTAATATTGAATCTGGAAACGATGTCTTTAAATAAAATAGTATCATTAATGTTGTTTAAATAGCCGTAAACAATCGTATCCTCTAGGTCGAGATGAATGAGATATGGAAGCCCTCCATATTTAATATATTTAAGAAAAGAACCTTCCGTTTCTTCCAGCTTGTGAAATTTGAGGAATTCAACGTAGGAAAGGCTGTGTATCTCTATCTCAATATAACGACCGCTTAGATATGTCGAAAGTTCACTAGAAAGAAGATTCGCATTGCTGCCCGTGCAATATATATCATATTTTCCCGTAGCCTTAAGACTCCTTAATGCCTTCTCAAAATTTTCAATATCCTGGATTTCGTCAATAAAAAGATGGTTCCTATTTTTTGTTCTTTTTGTTTTTTCTTCGATGTATGTTAGCAGTGATCTTTGATCTTTTATCTCTGCAAATTCATGCAGTTCCTTATTGATGTATATGATGTTTGCAGAAGGGTCTTTTTCTTTGATCAGATCCATGATCTGGAACAGCATATAGCTTTTTCCTATTCTACGCTGTCCAACAAGGACCTTTATTATATCCTTGTCCATATAGGGTTTTATCTTATTTAGATAGTTTTCTCGTACTATATATCTTTTAATCATGATTAAAACTCCTGTACATAATATAACATATTTTAAGTATGATTAAAACTTTTTTTATTGCAACGCCTTGTTCTGTGAACGCATAAGGCAAGTATTTACGATGCCTTCCCCTGCTGGTAGTGTTTAAGATCACAAATTGTGATCTTAGAGAATCATATTCGTCATCAGTAAGCTGAAACATAAATTCAGGAGGAAATCTTTCTGCATTTCGGTTTACTTGTTCGTTCAGCCTTTTAACTGCAACTCCATAGAACTCAGCCAAATCACTATCCAGCATTACTTGAACGCCACGGATCGTGTAAATCTTGTTTTTTACATATTCGTTAGCATAAATTGCCATTTCTTTGGTCATATTCTAACTACAGCAACTACTATACCTTGCGCAAAACCTATCAACTCCAGATGCTTGGTCTAAATTTTTATAAAAATGCCGAATATTATGATAAGATAATTTTATGCTCATGGTCTTAATATCATTGTTGCTTTTTTCTCCTGTAACCCATGCCGGGCAAGCCTTTAAGGATACTCCTTTATATTCTGTAGCGATTGACAATATAGATCTGTCCAAATTTACAATAGAGCAGGGGAAGGACCAAGATAAGGGAATAAGTTTTGAGAAGAAGGGAGAAAAATCTTTCCTTCTCAAGATAGGGCAAGAATATAAGACATATTATAATAATTCCAGCGACTATAACAAAAAGATACTCGCAAAACTTGCTTCCCTCGGCATATTAAAAGACCCATTAGCTTTTAAAACAACTCCTTACTCGCTGGTATACAAGAAAGACCAGTCCTTTCATCTTGAAACTTTCGCAGTTATTCCTATGAAATATAAGGATGCGCTGCCGGTAATAAAAGATTTTGGTTCGTATAGTTCATGGGTCTTAAAGGATATAAATACAAAAAGGAACGGCGAGAAAGGCAAATATTTTGTTGATATAATTTCCCTTGATTACAAAAAAGACAAACAGTTATTTGATACCAGGATACAGATGAATTTAATCTTTAAGGGCCCTTATAGGTTGGATCTTTTTGTGTCTGACAAATTAGACGATATGAAAGATCCCAATTTTTCATTAACGATGGGAGCCTCAACCCCACTTACTAAATTCTTGCAGGGGACTTTTTATTTTATAGTTCCATCAGAGGCCCAGGATTTTTGTGTGGTCTATTTTGTAGGCAGATCAACTGTTAGTTGGACATTATATACCTTTCTTCCTCTCGCTGTTATACAATCACAGGTCGTAGAAAGGATTTTTACTTTCTTAGAGAACATACAGTTCAGAACAGAAAAGGAAAAGAACCGTCTTAGCAAAAACAGCAAAAAAAATAATGTTATTTGATATTTGAGACCTTAATGCTATTATTTATAGGCAATGATAGTATCTGAACAAAAACCGATCAAAGAGTTGGTAGAACTTCTAAGGAACTGCAAGAAAGTTTTTCTTGTTGGCTGTGGGGATTGTGCCTCTGCCTGTAGGAGCGGAGGACTTGAAGACCTTCCTGTATTTGCAGAAAAATTAGAGGCGGAAGGATATTCTGTTGTTGGATGGTTCGTTCCCCAGCAGACCTGCATGGCTCCTAAAACTAAAATAGAATTAAAAGTTGTGGAACCGCTTATAACAGAAGCAGACGCTGTACTTTCTTTTTCCTGTGGTGCCGGTACTCAAACCCTTTCTGATATAATACCGAATAAAATAGTACTCCCGGCTGTAAATACCGTGTTTCTTGCATCTACCGTAAGAGCGGGACATTTTTTACAATATTGTTCAATGTGTGGCGACTGTGTGCTTGGAGTCACGGGTGGCTTATGCCCACAAACACTTTGCGCAAAGTCCTTAATGAACGGTCCTTGCAGTGGCTCTATTGACGGCAAATGTGAGACTTACAGGGATAGGGACTGTGTTTGGCACAATATTTACAATAAATTAAAACAGCGTGGAGAATTGGATGATTTTCAGATAAGATTACCAATGAAGGATTTCTCAAAATTAAATATACAGTCAGAAAAAAAAGTGGAACCAATAAAAAATAGAAAGATTGGAGGAAAAAAATGAAAAAAAGACCTCTTATTATTAGATTATTGTCCTATCTTTATTTTGCATCACCGCTGTTTCTAATATTAGAGATAATGTGGCTTTACGGTGTAAACCCTATAAGAGCTCTCCATTTTATTAACTGGCACGTAGCTTTTATGATGATACTTACCCCCATAGTTGGTTACGGAATCTGGTCTGTTAAAAAGTGGGGATATTACCTGTTGCTCGCCCATTCAATACTATTAATGATTAACAATATAATTCTATATGCTGTAAATGTAACTCCAGTGCCTTTGTGGGCGGTGATAACATTTAATATACTGTTGCTGGGTGTAGTAATCGCGTTCGTAAGAAAGGAAGTTAACACACCTTATTTTAACCCTCGCTTAAGATGGTGGGAACAGGCTGCTCGTTACTATTATGACAAGATGCGAATAGTTGTTAAAAAACTTGGAACAGATAAAACGATCTTTGAAGCAAGGAGTTTTGATGTTTCAGAAACAGGTGCCTTCGTTGTAGCAAACAATAAGGTTACAATAGGCGATAAGTTTAGTTTAGAGCTGGTGTTGGCAGATAAATCCATGCTTTACACCGACGGAGAAGTTGTTTGGGTTAACAAACCTAAAAAGACGGATAATCCTGCCGGTTTTGGCTGCAAATTCATGAACCATAATAATCTGTTTAAAAAAAGAATTCGTTTTCACTTAATGGATATAGGCGCTAAAATGAAAGAGAGGGCTGTTAATTAAAAAATGAAAATATCCATAAGAACAAAACTCATATTGTTGCTTTTTGCTCTTATCTCGCTGTCTATTGCCCTTATCTCCAACCAGGCATACAAGATCGCGTTAAAGGATATGTCTAACAACGCCAAGTTCAATACAAGGCTGTATGCAAGGGATATAAGTAGCCTGATCGAAGAGCGACTGGATAATATAAAGGAAAAAACTTTATTTACATTATTGAACGAAGAAGCAAAGTCATCCACATCATCGATAATCTTTGAAAGATCGCCGGAAATACTTGCTGTAGCAAGATATTATTTACCTAACATAAAAGCGATACCTGAAAGAAAAGAACTTTTAATAAATCCTAAGTACGAAACTACAGGCACTATAAAAGTGGATAGTCTGTCCGGTTTGGATAGAGCAGTGGATTTTAATCAGGCAATAAGGAATAACGAGTTTCTGACCGTAGGCCGGCTATTGGACTACAATTCAGAAGTTATAGTTTATGCCTTTCCTGCAAAAATAACCGGTTCAGAAGGGATACAGGTCTTTACAGCGGTGTTGATACCAGACCTTATAATAACTGCCCTGCGTTCAGAGGGCGGCAAATACATAAATTACATGGTTAACGATAAAGGAAAAATACTCGCTCATCCTGACACCAAAGATATAAATAAAAAAATAAACAAGCTTGCGATATTCGAAGATTTCTTTGAGAGCGATGTACAGAGAGAAAGAACCATCGAGTATGATGATGAGAACGGTAAAAAAGTAATTGGTTCTATTTTCAAGATAAAAAGGTCTAACATTGGGGTCGTTTCAAAAGTTCTTGCTTCTGATGCATACAAAGAAGCTGAGAATTTGAGAATAATACTTATCGTTACATCTGTGATTGTTTTTATTGTATCACTGGTTATTGCGTTGTTCTTTGCAAAAACATTGATAGACCCTCTTGTTAATTTGTCGAAGATAACCGGTGAAATCGCGAGAGGAAACTTCCTTGTTAACATCGGTGTGACCTCAAAGGATGAAATAGGAAATCTGGCTCAGAGCTTCAAAAAGATGGGGCAGGAGCTTTATGACAGAGAAAATGAATTACAAGCTGCTCAGTCGGCATTGATACAATCAGAAAAAATGTCCGCACTTGGTCAAATAGGTGCAGGTATTGCCCACGAGGTAAAGAACCCGTTGACAGGAATTCTAGGGCACGCACAGCTTGCAAGGGAAAAAATAATTAAACATGTAGATCCTGCAGAAATAGACAAGAATCTGGAAATAATAGAAAAAGAAACTACCAGATGTAAGAACATAATAGAAAACCTAATGAAGTTCTCCAGACAGGAAAAAGCTCTTCTTTCAGAAAATGAGATAGACAAAGTTGTTACAAACTCTGTTGCACTAATTGAGCACCAGCTGAACATCAGCGGTGTAAAAGTAACTCAGGAAATTACTCCTGCACTTCCAAAAGTAGTTATAAATGCAAACCAGATAGAACAGGTCCTTATAAACTTAATGTTGAATGCAATGCATGCAATGGAAGGCAAGGAAGTAAAAAAACTTACTGTAAGGGTTAAACCTGGTAGTCCGGGTTTTGCAAGAATAGAAGTGGAAGATACCGGAACAGGAATGACCGACGCTGTAAAGAAAAGAATATTTGAACCATTCTTTACTACAAAACCGTCAGGAAAAGGAACCGGCTTGGGTTTAAGTGTTTCTTACGGGATCATTAAATCACATAAGGGTCTTTTGGAGTTAAATTCTACAGAAGGTGTAGGAACAACATTCATAATAGAGTTACCTTACCTTAACACATATCCTGAACTTGCAATGGAAAGTGCGAAAGAATCTCAAGGGGCACAAAAAGAGGCTGCTGTTAAAGAAGTTTTGATAGGAAAGGAATTACCTAATACAAAACCAGGTGTAGTAGCTCCTACTATCACACCTAATAACGTCCCTCCTATACCTGCACCAAAAGCAGAGGGAGGATATAAAGGTGAAGATCCTAGAATGCCGGAAATTACAATTACGCAAACGGCAGTTAAAAAGCCTGTTAATCCGGATATTAGTGTCAATAAACCTGCAAAAACCAATTCTGTTGCAAAAGATACGGAAACAAAACTTGAAACAGAAAAAGAATCTGATAAAAAAAGTTTGGTCGAGAAATTTGAGATAAAAAGACCATCCAGAAGAGGCTAAATGGCTGCTCAAGATTTTTATATAATGGTCGTTGATGATGAAGATAGCATAAGGTCTATTCTTTACGAGACGCTCAGCTCAGAAGGTTACAACGTTGTTACAGCTGCAAGCGGTGAAGAAGCAATGGAAATGCTGAATAATGGTGATCTTCCACACATCATAATGACGGACATTCGTATGCCAGGTATCAGCGGCGTTGAGCTTGCAATGAACGTTAAAAAGATCAGTGAAGAAATAGAGGTTATTATAATGACCTCTCACGCATCTTTGGATACTGCTCAACAGGCCATTAGACTTGGTGTCTATGATTATATAAATAAGCCTTTTAATAATCTTGGCGAGGTAAAGAACCTTGTTCTAAGGGTTATAGATAAGATCTATTTAAGATTAGAGAACCGTCATCTAATGGAACAGCTACAAACAAAAAATGATGAGTTAACTAACGCCAACCAGGAGATTCTTGCGATCAGCGAAGAAATAAGTGCCATATATAAGTTCGGCAAAGAACTTTTGGTACTGTTAGAGACCAATCAGATAATAGATACCTTTTTATCCTATATGAGCGAGCTGATAGGTGGAAAAACCTGTATCTTTCTTAAATATTATCCTGCTAAAACGGCGCTGGTAATAAGACATATAGCAGGAAAGGACGTTGGCACTTTATATAGTGTAGAACAGGTCGAAGGCTTTAAGAACGTCGGTATGAGCCTTGGAGTAGCAGGAGAAAAAGATATAGTTTCTATAGTCTCCAGAATATCTAACCATCCATCTTTAAAGACGCTGGTTGCAAAGCTATTTAGTACAACAAAGTATCTTGCATACCCACTGATAATACGAGATACGCCTATTGGTGTTACGCTGTTGGTCGATATAGATAATGTTAAGGAAAAAGATGACAAAATAATAAAACAGTATCTTAACCAGTTCGAGATAAGCTACGATAAGGCGCTATTACATAAAAAAATTAAAGACCTTGCTATTAAAGACGGTCTTACCGAGCTTTATAACCATAGATATTTTAAGGAAAGACTGGATCTGGAATTCCAGACAGCAAAAAGACTACAGCATCCATTATCGCTTATATTCTTTGATATAGACCACTTTAAAAAATATAACGATATAAATGGGCATCCGATGGGAGATATGCTGCTAAGAGGCATCGCGAATATCCTAAGACAAACATCCAGAAATACAGATATCCCTTGTAGATATGGCGGTGAAGAGTTCTGTATAATACTTACTCACACCAACATAGAGGGAGCAATGATAAAGGCGGAAAAGTTAAGAAAGATCGTAGAGGAAACTGTTTTCCCTAACCAGGAAAAACAACCGAACGGAAATCTTACAATAAGTATTGGTGTCTCAGAGATACCTTCACATGCAGATACATCCAGTAAGCTCATCAGCGTAGCAGACGAGGCCCTTTATGAAGCAAAAACAGGCGGTAGAAACAAGGTGGTAATGGCGAAGGCACCACTTGGATTTACTCCTCCTTATCAAGCTGTACCAATAGTAACAGGCCCCAGAAAATAAAAAAGGAAAACAAACATGACACACATTGAAATAAATTTTAAGGCGCTAGAGAATAACATAAAGTTCATAAAGGAAAGAGCAGGTAACAAAAAGATACAGGGTGTTGTTAAGGCTAACGCATATGGTCACGGAGATTTTGAGATAGCAAGAGCATTGGAAAAACTTGGTGTAACAAACCTTGGTGTTGCCAGAGTTAACGAGGGTGTAAGACTAAGGGAGCTTGGTATCACAAGCGAGATATTGGTACTTGGCGGAGCGGATGAGAGTGAATTTGAACCGTTGATAAGCTACAAACTAAAACCGGTTATTTACAGTGAAGGTATAGCGGAAAAATTTAACGATTATTTGAAATTCAGGGACCTTAAACATCCGGTACACATAAAAATAGATACAGGAATGAACAGGCTTGGTGTTGCATACGATAAAACAGAAACCTTTTTTAAAAAATTAAAAGGGTACGCTAATCTTGAAGCTGAAGGGATTATGTCACACTTTGTTGCCGCAGGGTCTAAAGAGGCTGAGTGGAACGTTTTACAGACAGAAAGATTTAAAACAGCACTATCTAACTGGAAAAAAATATTAAAAGAAGAACCAAAGAATGTTCACATAGAAAACTCTGCTGGATTTTTTAATTTTAACATGGACTTTACCAATACGGTGAGACTAGGGATTGCAATATACGGTTATGGTTCGCCCGGGTTACTCCCTGTTTTAAGACTTTACTCTTCTGTGAAAGATATAAAAGAAGTAAAGAAAGGTGAAACTGTAAGTTACGGCGGTTGGTTCAGAGCTCAAAATGACATGAAAGTAGCTGTTGTTCCTGTTGGTTACGGCGACGGATTTATGCGTGCCGGAAGAAAAGGAACCGTGCTAGTTAATGGAATTGAAGCTCCAATAGTCAGCATAATATGTATGGACTATTTTATGATAGATGTAACACACATAAACAATGTAAATATCGGTGACCAGGTAACTATAATAGGGGGCAATCACGACGCTGGATATTGGGCTAAAACTTCTGGGACCATCGTTTATGAAGTCCTAACCCTGTTGAATCCAAGGATAAGGAGAAAATATAATGTTGCATAACGAGGGAGTTTTGGTTCCCAAAAAAGCTCTTATTAGCGTTACCAACAAGGAACTTATCAAGGATTTAAGTATTGAACTCAACAGGATGGGCGTAGAAATATATTGTACTCGTGGTACAGCTTCTTACTTAAAAGAACATGGAGTTAATGCAAGATCTATAGAAGAATACACAGGATTCCCGGAAATATTGGATGGAAGAGTAAAAACTTTACACCCAAAGATCTTCGGCGGGATTCTTGCAAAAAAAGATCAGACGGAGCATTTATCACAGTTAAAAGAACACCAAATAGTTCAATTTGATCTAGTATGCGTTGATCTATATCCGGTTCTAAAAGTTATTGGTGAAGGAGCGGACCTAAAAAAAGTAATAGAGAACACGGACATTGGTGGGATCTCCTTAATAAGGGCGTCGGCAAAAGCGTTTAACTACGTTGCTGTGGTTGTAGAACCAACGGACTATGTAAATGTACTTAATGAATTAAAAAAGACAGGCGGTATAAGTTATGACACAAGAAAGACTCTTGCTGCCAACGCCTTTAGACACAGCTCAAATTATGATTCTGCAATATATAACTATTTGTCTTCCGGTGATATGCCTCTTAGATATGGAGAAAATCCTCATCAAACAGCTTCTTATTCTGCAATAGCAGGACAAAAAAGTTTTATACAAAAAGCTATAAAGGGAGAAATCTCTTACAACAATATCCTTGATCTTGACGGTGCTGTAGAGCTTTGTTTTGGATTAAAACATGCAGGTTATAAATATGTTGCAGTAATAGTAAAGCATGGTAGCCCATGTGGAATAGGGGTCTCTTCAGCCTCTAATACTGAGGCTTTCTTAAAGGCCTGGGATTGTGATCCTCTTTCAAGCTATGGTGGAGTACTTGCTTTAAGTTCGGAACCGGAAATGGATCTTTTAGACGCTCTAAAGGGCAAATTTGTAGAAGTCCTTGCTGCCCCAAAATATTCGACTGAACTTTTAACAAGAGCAGAGGATAGAAAAAAACTTAAAATCGTGCAGTTAAATGAGACTGCCGTATTAAACCAGAACAACCTTTATAGAACTGCTGCAGGCGGAATGCTAAAACAGGATAGGGACCCGTGGTGGCAAGATCTTGATGGTATTAAAAATAATTTCAAAGTCGTTTCAAAAAAGACACCTAACGACGACGAATATGCAGCGATGAAACTTGCATGGGCAACAGCTGCTGCTACAAAATCGAACGCAGTTATTCTTGCTACAAAGGATGAAATACTTGGTATTGGTGGCGGTTGTGTAAGCAGAATTGACGCTACTAATATGGCCCTTGAAAAAGCAAAAGGACGTCTTGCTGCAAAAAAAGATAAAACCATCGTCGTAATGGCCTCTGATGGCTTTTTTCCATTTGCCGATAGTATTGAATCTGCATTAAAGCTGGGTCTTAGCGCTGTTATAGAACCTGGTGGTTCAATAAGGGACGAAGATGTTATTTCCTCATGCGACAAAAACGGCGTAGTACTTGTTTTTACTGGGAAAAGGCATTTTAGACATTAAAGGACAGTTTCTACAATCTCTAGAAAAATAAGTCTTAAGTCATAACCCTATGTGCTATAATACAAAAATATAATTTTTTGAAAGGAGGGTCTATATGAAAAGAGTTGCTGTTCTATTTGTAGCCGGGTTGATCCTTTATGCTGCGAATGCGTTTAGTTCCGATGCAGAAAAAGTTGTTTTGCAGCAAACAATGTTCAAGAACATTGGAAGCCTCTTAAATAACGTACAGGGAGGAACATGCCCTAACTTTAAGCTCAGTTTTTGTAACAACAAAGATTCTAAGCATGTTGCAGCCTGTGAGACATTATTTTCAAGTTTTGCTTGTGATGCGAATACCATAAATAAAAAAATGGGTGTTGCTTCTTATTATAAGCCTACAAAAAACCAGCCATGCACGTCGTCTGAAAGTACAAAATGTTGTCCATTAGAATACAGTGCAGGAAAGTTTATATATCTCTTTGTTACAAAAACAGTTCCTTACATTAAGTGTCTCGATAAATAAAAAGGAAGGTTCATATGAAAAAAATTACATTTTTATTTATAGCAGGAGTGAGTCTTTTTGCTACGAATGCGTTTACCGCTGACCTTGATTCTGAAAAAGATAAGATGTTCAAAAGTATTGGAGAAGTTTTTAATAATACAGCTTTAGGAACTTGTCCAAAAGATATGTCCGCTACATACTGCGGAGATAGGAGTCATATTAGAACTTGCAGATCTCTTTTCTCAGAATTTGAATGTGATTGGGATACCGTAAAAGTGAAAATGGGGATAAAAAATTATCAGCCTGAAAGGAAAAACGAAAAAGAAGATGCTAAGTGTAAGAACATGGCTAAGGGTCTTACAAATATAAAATGTTGTCCTTTAAAGTTTTCTCGGACACAAGATATAGGTGACAAATACATCTATATGGTCGTTACAGAGTATAATCTCCCTTACATCAAATGCTTTAGTGAGTAGAATTATTAGCCGCCGAAGTTTTTAAATCTTCGAATATTGCGTTACAATCAGTACGTTTTAGTTCAAAAGGAACCTTTTTAGGCGCGCACCCAGGTGCCGCGTTCTTTATATCGTCATTGATCTTTATGTCATTAAGGATCTCTATGTCTTTCTGTTCCTCGCCTTTTGCAGGATGACAAAAGTACCACGCGTTCTCGCAAAGATTTGCTTGCATAACTAGTTGTCTTGGGTTTTTTAAGACGGCTATTAACCCGTTAAGACGACAGATGTCGTCTTGTGTTTTGGCACATGCCGTCGTGTTTGTTAAACAAGACTGCATGGCGTTTATCATATGTGTTGTAAAAGATGTTAATTGGTTTGTGCTGCAAGCACCTACCTGGGTCGTTCTAGCAAAGATAGAGCACGACGTTAATAAAAACAAACCTACAAATATACGTTTCATGTAACCTCCATTATTTATGAGTCACAGTACCATCATCGCCAGTACCGACTGCATTGTGTACTAGTATACCATTTGCGAAGTAATTATGCTGCTTGTTTTTTAAATGTAGATTGTATTCCACATCAAAAAAGTCCTGTTTAACTATACTTTCAATAGCTACTTCTTTAAAAGAATCCTTGTATAAAAGCACCTTATCACCGACTTTAAGGTCTCTTAAGAATTTAAATTGTTTATGCTTTGGCGAATAGAAAGGATGATTTGTTGTAACATCCACTTTAGTTCCGTCTGATAAACTTAGAACGACCGCAGGGTCTTTGAAATTTTTATGGGCAACAGGTTTAACTACGGTGTTCTCTACAAGCTTTTTACTCTTTAGGTCGTAGGAATAAACAATATCTCCTTTCTTTATTTCTTCTATGTTCTTTTCTCCTGATGGAGTTAAAATTTTAGTTCCTTTCTTGAAGCAACCACCAACGTTTACATAACAGGACGTGTTTAAGGTCATAAATGTGCAAGGGTCTGTAGATGTATAAATTTGTGTTGTGCATGCAGCACAGCCTCCTATGCCAGTTGTGTATCCTGAAGACGACCAGTATCCAGCAGGACAAAGCGGGTCATGATAAGCAGCAATACCGAAAGTATTCTGTGTCCCATTAATTGTGTACAATATGCTGCCTGCAGTAGAATCACTTCCATTACTGGAATCTTTTGCAGTAACAGTACATGAATAAGTCGTCCCAGCCACAATGCTGGTTGCTGTTGGGCAAACAATACTAAATGTTGTGGAAGTACCAGTAGATACGGCTCCTAATGTTAAAGCTGTTGTTCCTGTATTTACTATTCTAAAAGTCGCTGCAACAGGAGTTGTATTGGTCGCGATTGTTGGGAAAACAAAAGGCGCTGGTTGATTGTCTACAGTCACAGCGTAGTTTGTAGTAGCTGTTCCTCCACCGAGACCGACCGTACCAGTAGTTACTACTGGAGATTGGAATGTTGAACTTAAGACAACATCTTTTGCCACACTATTTAATGTAAACCTTAAGGTAGAAGACGCGTTTATTGTTCCGCTGTTTGAAGAGGTAGGGCAATAACATGAAATAGGAAAGCTAACACTTGAAATAGCTGTAGCCGGAGGAGTATAGCCAATAACACTAAAATACGGTGCTGAGCCAACAAAAGCAACGGAATTAAAATATAATGCGTTTGTTCCAGAGTTATCCACTTTCATCGTTATTGATTTTGTTGTGCATGCTCCGTACATAAACGTTCCACAGTTAAAAGAAGGAGTGTTCGTTGTACCGGCAGCAGAATCGTAAACAACTGTAGAAACACCATTGTCTATTGCTGTGATTTTGTATGAAGAACCTGCATGAGGTCTTGTCGCCGTTAAAGGTAATGACTTCGTTGTTATTACGCCATTTGGATCTTTTATTCTGTAAACTAGTGTTGCAGAAAAAAGATCATCCGTTGTTGTCGCTGGTGTTGGTGAATAGAATTTTATTTCAGCATCAACAGTATCCTGTGGGTTTAACTGTGACGATGTTGGATCACCATAACTTGTTGTATCTAAACAAAATTTATTGGCAGTGTTACATGTAGTATGAGGGCAACCTGTAAACGTAGTAGAGGCTGTAGTTAATTGGTTGCACACATAAAAATCTGTTATTGTTAATGCTGTCGTTCCTGTATTCGCTATTGTTAACTGTAAAAGGCCGTCACTTCCAGCTGCGACGTTACCAAAATCATATCCTGCAGTAATATCGGTACTGGTACCCAGCCATCCAGGAGTATCATATATTTTGGCGTCAGTAACAGGACAATATACCGTCCCTGTTATTGAGTATGTTTTTGATGTTGGACTTGCAGTTGCAGTGTTCGTTGCGGAAATGCGTGTTGTTGAACTTATAGTCAGGGCTGAGGTTAAAGAAGCGTTGTAGATTTATTCTAAAAGTTCTTGTTCCATTTGCAGGAACTAGGTAAGGGGTAGCAAGAGTGCTTGATATAGCAGGGCTAATTGCGTTGTAAGTACCGCAACCAGCAGCGCCTGCATCGTTACATATTACAAAGCCCTGGTAGTTATATGGGTTAACATTACTTGGGTCAAGAGACAGCGACGTAATATCTAAGGCCACGTTTGTGTTGTTCTTTATATAAAGAGTATGAACTGTAAAAGTAGGATCTGTCGAGCAGGCAGCAGGAAAGTTAAAAGAAGTATTTGTAGGAGAATCTATATAAATGTCGTGTAGGTTGCTTAGGGCCACTAATATACCTGTACTAGGGTTAAATACGGCAGTCCCCGTGCTCGTTGTTGTAAGGTCGCATCCTGTTTGTGTACTGTTAACTGTTGTTCCTGTCGGACATGTTACACAGGACGTAGTTGCTGTATTAAAATATTGTGTTGAGGAACATGGTACACAAGAATTGGTGCTTGAATTAAACTGTGCCATCGTGCAGCTACATGTTGTTGCACTAACAGAGGGAGCAGGGATAGAATTCGTTGGGCAGACTTGACATATCTGTCCGTTGAACCACAGAGTAGAACTACAAGTATTAGAGACTGTTGAACATAAATTTGTTGCTGGATAAAACGTTCCTGTTGAACAGACACATGAAGTGTTGGCTATGTTTGCAGTTGATCCGGAAGGGCACTGGACACATTTTGCTGATGCTGTATTCAGCCACTCATTGTTTGTGCATTTTAACGTAGAACCGGTTGTTAAATCCGTTTCTGTACTACCATAGCTTAATGATCTAGATTTGCTGCCGCCAGAATCAAAAATGCTACAGCTTGGCAAAAGCACCAGCGTCAATAGAACGACAAATATTATTTTTATTGGTCTACTCATATATTAAAAACCCTCCGTTTTCAACATAAACATTATATCATAAGAAACATTTGCTGTCAATTAAAAAGACTCCCCCCGAATACTAACACCAACATGCATTTGGAAGACATACTAATGGAACAATAATAGGGTTATGACTTAAGGCTTATTTTTTTGGTTATGGTCTTTGTTCGCTACAATTCATAAGGTCCGCCGTTTTATATTGGCCAGCCCTATAGGACCGGGCTAGCAATCAGCCAACAAATGCTTAAAGCGACGTCGGACCTAAGAATTGTTACGCTCACTTAAGACAATAACCAAAAAAATAAGCCTTAAGTCATAACCCTTAAAACATTTAAGTTAGTATATCTTTGAATGCATGTTGGTATAAAGATAAATATATCTGAAAATTAGAACAATGAGTATTTATAATATTGGTAACCAGTGAAATTTATGTTCTCAGATAAAAAGGACGCTTCAAGATCGCTTTTTATGGTAGCCTCTGCTGTATCCATAGCCTCTTTTATTGAAGGCTGCTCTGCGATCCAGTTTCCCATAAAATCATCATACCAGGTTGGGGTAGCTCCCACATTAAATATAGGCCATATTTCAAAGGAATCATTAGTAGGAGCAAAGTTTGATAACCAACTTCGGATGCTGTTAAATGCATCAGCAGGATCTTCTACATAAGCAGCGACTAAAAGTCTATTTAATAACGGTCTTATTTGCGCTGCTTCTGCTGCCGTTGATCTATCAATAGTAAGGTAAGCTTCCACAAGCATTGTTCCTGCGTTATTTTTTATCCATGTAAGAGCGGTCTTATAATCGTTGAAAGTAGGGCAGTCTTCGTTGGTGTTGCTGTTCCAATATTCACACTCATAATTTATAACATCAATTTTATTCCCAATGGAGGAATTATAATCTATTACCTTTTGAGCTGATTCTGTTCCCCCTACAGAAGCACCTATCTGTATAACACCGTAATCAGCTTTTGCTTTCTGTACTAAAAGAGTAAGAGCCTCTTTTTGAGAAGCGGAAGAATTTAGCACGCTTCTAACACCATAAAACAGAAGATACGTTATTTTATTTTTTTGAACAAAGTTCAACAAAGCTTGCTCTTTTGTTGTATCACCAAGAACTTCATCAATGTTTATATATAGGCCTCTTTCAGGGTTTGTGCTGCTTGGAGAATATGAAGAATTAGTACTGCTACTCCCTCCGCAGGAGAAGCAAGAAACGAGGGCAATAGATAAAAAAATCAAATAGTTCCTCATATAAAATACATTATACTATATTTTGACTAAATTTGACAGGTTTTATTTTATTGACATAAAATGTTTTTTATAGTATAATACATGTAGTGAAAGGACAGCATTAAGGGGGTAACGTAAAATGAAAAAGGTTTATTTATTCGTTGGGATGCTTGCAATAATGTTGATGTCAGCGAATGCGTTTGCTAAACAGTTTTATGGTACTGCTTCTGGTAGTTACGGGGAAGGGAGCACTAGTATCATCACTGCAAATGACGCTTGCTTTTGTGGTTCAGGAAATCTGTCTTCATATTATTTTTGTCCTAGTGGAGCCAGTGGGCAGCTTCAAGGGTTTTCTTTGGGCGCGGGTTTTACATGTAATGTTGTAGGAGGCATATTTGTTCCTGATGAAGACAACGGTGACGGTGACGAAAATCCAGCTGCAAAAGCAGTAATAGCTCCAGCGGCAAGAAAACGTTAACGACCCCAGCGGTTAATATTGCGTTAGAAAAAATATAGGGCTGTGCTCGTTGACAGGGCACGGCCCCATTGTTATAATTTTTTGAGTACGACATAAATATGGGGGCCTAAAAAGATGAAAAAATTATTTTTGTATTCAATTCTAGTCGCTGTAAGCGCGTCGGCAGGTCTTTATGCAGATGAAACTTTGCGACATAAAACACAGACTCCTCCAAAAATAGCTACCGTTTGTTCTTTTGCTACGGATGAAATAAATACAGCAGCAAGAGAAAAGTGGGAATGCAATACTTGTGGTGAAATTTATGATCAAAAACCAAAAGAGTGTTCTAAGTGCGGTTCCAAAAGTTTCACAAGATACTTTGAAGATATTAACTCAAATTTAATGTGTTTTGGGATTACTGCAGAAGGATATGCAGACAATAAAGAGTTCTTGAATTCCAAATTAACAGTCGCTGGTTTTGAGGACAAGGTGGAAAAGAAAGTTGAAAAAATAGTAGCAAGGATTGGCGGTAAAAAAACCAAAGGAGGAACTTCTTCTGGTAGAAATTATAACGATGCAATAGAGGGAAAAGTTTATCGTGATGCATGTAGACTAATGTGCAAAAGATCAAATCAATCAGATAACTACTGTATAGATTATTGTAACAAGCAACAACTTTATTTGTTGGCGATTAAACAATATAATACTTTTAAACCGCTTCGTAGAGATGAAGTAGAAAAAATACAAAAAATAAATATTTTAGGCGGTAAAACCGGAGAATATGAAAAAATAATGTTAAGAAATGCAAATTGCAGGTGCTATTCTACAACGGCCAGTAATAACACCCCTTCTTTTATCTTGAACTGTACACTTAGGAGAGTAGAGGGCGGAAAATATTATACAGAAAAACCTATGCGTTTGGGGGCTTTGGAAGAGGAAAAATGTTGTGCTGCAATGAATAAAATAAACACAGAGCTATCTATGCAGAACACAGCCACTTCTCCTATAAGTATCGGTGAGAATTCTAGCAATGCGGAAGAGGGAGGAAAAGCAATCGCTTGTAAAGGCGATACACAGTACGCCAAGGTCACAGATATTTCTATTCTTATAGGCCTCAAGAATGATTATTTTAAGGCAGCAGCCGTAAAGGATGAAAATGGAATAATGCAGGCTCAGGCACTTACAATATGTGAGTATATTAAAATTCTGGCAAGACAATCTGAATATCTCTCAAAAGAAATGACGCTTACCGAAGCCAAAAATCAAAACAACAGACTTTTAGATTTGTACAAGGATTCTCGTATTAATTGCCAGGCATTGTCTACAGACTGTATTAAAAGAATTAATATTAATAAGGACTGTACCATTGCAAACTTATCTGAGGAAAATTGTATTAAAAAAATTAACACTGCTAGCGAAGAATGTATTATTTCTAAACAGGTTAATTAGTGTAGTTAAGACTTAATATTGGCATAACTCTTTGTATTTATTTGATTTTATAATTATGGTTTAATTGTTGCATTAGTTTTTAAAAAGGAGACTCCTAATGAAGCAATTGTTCGTGCTTTGTTCCTTGCTACTGATTGTTTCTCCAGTTTTTTCTGCTCCATGCACACAGGATCAGCTTAATAAAACAGCTTTTTTTTTAAACGACAAAAGAATTGAATTTGAGAATACACTTAATCAAATAGGTAATTGGGATAACTGTCAATTTAGAATTTATGAATTTGTCATGTACGATATAATTGATATTTTAGAGTCTGTTGCTCCTGCAAATTATGACGGACTTGAATGGTGGCAATTTGCAGAAAAAAGAGAAATAGACGAACAAATAAAAAAAGAAATTAAAAAGAAATCACAAAAAATGCAGAATATTTGTATAACATTCAGGGACTACTGCAATGGCAAACCAAAAAAAGCTTTACCAGCATTGTTTGGTGAAGATGTAGAGGTTTCTTCTTACTCCCATAATGCTTTTGAATGTAAAGATGTATATGCCGGTATTACTATGAATAGGAGTGAGTGTGCATATTTGGGCATTTTAGACCCCGAAACTTTAAACTCTATTGTAAACCCAATATATTACAGATAAACAATATGAAGCAATTGCTTGTGCTTTGTTCCTTGCTACTGATTGTTTTTCCAGTTTTTTCTGCCGCATGTGCACTAATACCAATATGCATTCAAAGGGGATATCCTAACCCTATTGTTGTTCCATATTAGTACATCTTTGAACACCTTTTGGTAAGAATGTCTCTAGCCCCATAAAAATGGCCCTTTTGACGAATATTAACCCGTGTAATACTTTATATTAACCTTTTCCCAAAATAGTGCTGTCAGAGTGTTGGGGGATAAAAAAGAGTCTTATAGGAATTGTCAAAAAACCGACAGTCAAGTGCTACATATGAATATCCGCTTCTATTTTTTTTATCGCTAACACAACATCTGCAACCTACTCGAGGCTGTTTAACAGGTTTCTCTGGAATTTTGAGTGTTATACCTGACCTTATTTTTTTTCTTTGATCAAAAGACTGTTTTGCAATTTCTCTGTTAACCTTGTCTCTGTATGATAGGTCGTTGTCCTTTGAATCCCTTTCAACAAAAAGAGAATCCATAGTAAACCAATTACTACCATCAGAATAAATTTCATCACAAACGATTTCTTCCTCATCTATATAACGTTCACCGCTGACTATATCTATTTTTCCAACTTCATGGGGTAAAAAAACATTGTAGCAAACAACAGAAACAATATCTGCCCTTGGCTTTATTTCAGCCGCCGCGCACAAGAACGAAGTCGCTATAGTCATAATTATTAATGCTTTCTTCATAAAAATCCTTTTTTGTAAAAAAATCCATAAAAAGTATAACATACGGACTCTTTCTTTTTCAATGAAATCTATGGGTTTTCTTTGTGCACTAGGTCTTTTTTGTTATAAAAAACCCTCTTTTTTGATTGACTTATTTGTTTCGTTATGATATAGTAATTTGAAATGGCGGTTTTAGCTTTTAGGGGGAGGAATTATTCATGCCCCTTTTGTTTACTTATGTTACAATGAAAGTTAGTATGATGAATAAACTGTTCAAAAAATACCTATATTACATCCCTATAGTTTTATTATTATTTTCTGGCTGCAACCCGCTTGGTGTTGAAAGCGGTATGGGTGGAAACCCAGTTAACAATAATAATAACAATGGTGGTGTAAATTCACCTGTAATAAGCAGGGTCATTCCTGACGTTGGGGATATCGTTGGAGGAACCTCTCTATCTATACGAGGTGCATATTTTGAGAATGGCAGTAAAGTATACATTGGTGATACCGAGTGTTTAAACGCACAGTTTGTTGCTGCCTCTGAGATAAGGTGTACAAGTCCTTCAGGTTCTACAGGCAATGTGGATGTCAAAATAGAAAATCCTAACGGTGATGAATATACATTAAGTGATGGATACGAATACGTTGTAACTAACATTACTATAACTGGTCCTAACAGCGGAGTAGATTTTACAACCTCTGAGCAAGGGCAAATGGTCCATGGCACCTGTACAAGAAATATTACGAGCCTTTCCTCAAGCATAGGGGTATTTATAGACGAGGATTGTAGTGATGGAACATGGTCTTTAGATACATATTCGCTTAATACCGGAATAAATTCGTTCGTTATTTCTGGAACCACAACAGATGGTGAAGCTTCCTCCAGCGATACTATAAACATCACTTACACTCCAAGCGTAACTTCCTTTCTGATCATAGGTAGTCCTAATAGTGGCACAAATTTTTCTACTAACGTCCAAACTCAAACTCTTTCAGGCACATGTAGCACGGATATAGTTAACTTAAGTTCAACCCTGGGTACCTTCTCTGATAATGATTGTTCAGACGGAACGTGGGTACTAGATCCGTTTATGATGTCTGCTGGCGTAAATAATTTTGTTATATCTGGAGAGGACGGTGGTGGAACTTCTATAAGTGATTCCCTTTCTATAACATACGATAATGTAGCTCCCGCAGTTGCCATAACTTCACCTAATGCAGGTGCTGATTTTGTAACATCAAGTATGTCCCAGACCGTTTCTGGAACATGTGGAACTGATGTAGTAAACATGACAACATCGCTCGGTGGTTTTAGTGACGATGATTGTGCTAATGGAACATGGTCACTAGCACCTTTTGCATTGTCCGTTGGACTAAACACTTTCACCATTACAGCTTACGATGTGGCGGGAAACTCCTCTACTGCGACTATTAATATAACTTATGATAGTGCAAGCTACTCTATTAATATTTCTTCCCCTAATAACGGTATTAGTTTCTCTACCAATATTGCATCTCAAACTATTTCAGGTAGCTGTACTACGGGGTTAACAGGACTTTCTTCAACACTAGGAACATTTAGTGATTCTAATTGTAGTGATGGAACTTGGTCGTTGAACGCATATACATTATCTAGTGGAGCAAATTCTTTTACTATTTCAGGACTTACGCCAGCAGGTAATACGGTCAGTGATACTTTCACCATAACGTATGATACCGGAGCTCCATCTGTTGCAATTACAGCACCTAATTCCGGAACTAATTTTATTACAGCACAACAGGTTCAAACAATATCTGGGACATGCAGTACGGACGTTGTTAGTATGACGACCTCAAGTGGTTATTTTGCGGACAGTGATTGTTCAGATGCCACATGGAGCTTAACGCCGTCTGTTTTAGCAGCAGGGAGTAACACCTTTACTATAAATGCTTATGATAGCGCTGGCAACAATGCCAATGCTGCAATGGTTATTGTTTACGATAGTACTCCGGCGGCGTTGGCAATAACCAGTCCAAATAATGGATCAAACTTCTCTACTAGTATTCAGTCACAAACAATAAGTGGAACTTGCACTACTGACGTTACTAACCTTGCTACAAATGTAGGTTCTTTTGCGGATAATAGCTGTGCTGATGGTACTTGGGCTCTGAATGCTATTTCTTTAAACTCAGGGAACAATACAATAACCATCTCCGGAGAAGATAACTTCGGTAGCACTCTCACTGCTTCCATTGTGATAAATTATGATACAGTTTCTCCTACTCTAAGCATTACTTCGCCGAACGCCGGTGCTGATTTTACAACAAGTACACTTGTCCAGACAGTCTCCGGTCTTTGCGGTTCGGACGTTGTTAGTCTAACAACATCACTAGGAAATTTTGCGGACAGTGACTGTGCAGACGGTACATGGAGTTTAAACCCATATGTTCTTGATACAGGAGTAAATACTTTCACTATTACTGCGACCGATGCAGCAGGTAATCAGTCTGTTGAATCAATAAACATAGATTATGATACAACACCAGCCTCGTTACTGATTACAGCACCTAATAGCGGAATGTCTTTTACAACTAACGTTCAATCACAAACTATTTCTGGAACATGTACAACGAATATAACTAACCTTGCAACAACAACGGGAACTTTTGCTGATAGTGATTGCAGTAATGGTACTTGGGCTCTAAATGCAATAAGTCTATCTGCAGGGGTAAATACGGTTCAAATATCAGGAGAGGACGGTGGCGGAAGTCCTGTTAGTGATTCTATTACTATAACTTATGACACAATGGCTCCTACAGTAAGTATTACTTCTCCTAACGCCGGTGCTGATTTTACAACAAGTACCCTTGTCCAGACGGTCTCTGGTATTTGTGGTTCAGATGTTACCAGCATGACTACGTCGTTAGGTAGTTTTGCCGATGACGATTGCTCCGATGGTACATGGAGCCTGAATGCAGCTGTACTTAGCTCTGGAGCTAACCTCTTTACAATTACAGCTTATGATGCAGCGGGAAATTATGCTTCTGCGGCAATAACTATAACCTACGACGACACCGCTCCTACGGCTCCTTCTGTTAGTGCGACAACACCAACGACAAATACAACACCAACATGGTCGTGGACGGCGGGAACTGGAGGCAATGGTACTTTCAGGTATAAACTTGATGATCCAGATCTTACTTCTGGAGCAACTACAACAACCTCACTAAGCTATACTCCTGGAAGTCCTCTTTCTGTTGCGGCCCATACGCTTTACGTTCAGGAACGTGATGATGCAGGTAACTGGTCAGCGAGCGGAAGTAGTGCAATAACTATTGAAACGTGTCGTTCAGTTGTTACCTGGGGTAGAAACCTTTACGGTCAGTTGGGGCTAAACATTAATTCTCCATATATAACAACACCGACTGATCTACCTAGCTTTACTAATGTAACAAAGGTCTCGGGCGGTTATAGTGCAGCTGGATCGTTCTCTGCAGCACTAAAAAATGATGGAACGGTTTGGACTTGGGGCAATAACGATTATGGACAACTTGGAGATGGAACGTTTGGAACAAGAACTCTTCCACAACAAGTTCCTTCTTTAAGTGGTATTATGGACGTTACAGCAAGTGCTTATAACGTCATAGCATTAAAAAATGATGGTACTGTTTGGGTTTGGGGAGGCAACGCAGGTAACCAGCTTGGTGACGGTTCAGCGGTTACCAGGACATCCCCTATAATGAACGTCGGGATACCGAGTGGTATTACAAAAATAAGCAACAATGGACCTAGAGCGTCTCATACTTTAGCTATTGCAAGCGATACTACTGTTTGGGCTTGGGGCACAAACGGTGCGGGACAATTGGGAACCAATAACATTACAGCATCTACTATTCCAATACATGTAGTCGATACTGGTGGAACAGGAAATATTTCCAACGTTATAGAGGTTGCAACATCTCAATATAATTCTCTCGCTCTTAAAGGAGATAATACTGTATGGGCATGGGGAACAGGCACCAGTGGACAATTAGGGAACAATGCAAGCGCTAATAGTTACAACCCTGTGCAAGTTCAAGTTTCAGGTGGGGCTGCTTTGTCTGGCATAATAGCCATTGCTTCTGGAACAAACTTTAATATCGCTCTTAAGAATGATGGAACAGTTTGGGCTTGGGGACTTGGTACCAGTGGCCAACTTGGTGATAATACTTTAGTGTCAAAGAATTACGCAATACAAGTTACCAGTACAGAGGCTGGAGGCTTTTTGACTGATGTCGCAAAAATATCTGCTGGAGATGCATATGTCGCGGCAATAAAGAATGATGGAACTATTTGGATATGGGGTGGTAATGCTGGATATCAACTTGGAGACGGAACAACAACGACCAGAAAACAACCGGTTCAACTTGCAGGTATTACAGATGCACTTCAAGTTGCAGCGGAATATGATCACACCTTGCTAACTACGACGAGCAACACAGTAAGGGCTTGGGGCAGTACTATTTACGGACAATTGGGAATTGAAGAGATCAACAAAAATCTACCTGCGGCTGTTTATGGTTTTGAAACAACAGATGTTCTGGATGTGTCGGCAGGAACTTCACATACATTGTTAGTAAGGGCTAGTGACAACACTGTTTGGTCAGCAGGATTGAATACAACTAACCAGCTTGGAGATAACACAGCAATTCAAAGAAACACATTTGTTCAAGTTCACGGATATAATGACGTAGGATATTTAACAGATGTAACAAATGTATCTGCAAGTTCTGCTCATTCACTTGCGCTTAAGAATGATGGAACAGTTTGGGCTTGGGGTTCAGGCGCTAACGGTAGACTTGGTGACAACACAATAATTACGAAGGATACCCCTGTACAAGTTGTAGGGACTGGCGGAACAGGGACGTTACAAAATATAATTGCTATTACTACAGGGCAAGATTCCTCATATGCTCTTAAGAACGACGGAACAGTTTGGGCTTGGGGGCTTGGCGGCAACGGTCAACTAGGAAATAACGGAACTGGAAACTTGGCCTCTCCTGTCCAAGTCAAAGCCCTTGCAGGAACACAAGACTTGACAGATGTTAAAGCAATTTCTTCCGCAAATGGAGCAAGCCATGCACTTGCCCTTAAGAACGATGGAACGGTTTGGGCTTGGGGATTGAATACCTACGGTCAACTTGGTGATGGTACAATAACACAAAGAAATTCTGCTGTTCAGGTTTTGAATCTAACTAACGTTATTGCAATTTCAGCTGGCGGCTATCACTCTTTGGCACTTAAAAATGATGGAACGGTTTGGGCTTGGGGTGCTAACGGTAGTTATCAGCTCGGCGATGGTATGACGACCCCAAGATATCAACCTTATCAAGTTTTTGGCTTAACAGGTATTACTGGTGTTGAGGGTGGGTATAATTATTCCATAGCGGTTAAGAATGATGGAACGGCTTGGGCTTGGGGTGCACTAAACAACAACTATGGTCAAATAGGTGATAATACTGTAGGACTTATGAAACCATATCCTGTTCAGGTTTCTGGTATTACACACGTAACAAAAGTCAATGCCGGATATAACCACAACATAGTCGAGATTAACTGCTCTTATTAGTCGTATTTTTGACGTTCTTACCAACTTTAAATGAATCACAGCAGGTAGCTGTGATATAAAAGTTAGTATATGGATAGAATCGCAATAACTCTATCTTTGTTGTTAACGCTACTGGCGCTATCGCCACCGGTCTATGCAAAAGAGGTTCCTGGATGCAAACTTTACTACGTCGTAAAACCCTCTGACACACTAGGAAAAATCGCCGCTTCTTTAGGTATGATGCCCGCACAAAAGTCTGCAATAAAAATAGCTAAAGCCAATGATATAGACAATAGAAATCTTGTCGAAATAGGCAGTAAGCTTTGCGTCGACGAAAATATAATTCAAACAGCTTCCTCAACGTTAGAATGTTACAGAATAGATAATAAGAAAAAGATCTGTATGGATAAAGACAGTCTCGATAGCGCACTTAATGTAAAAGGACAGGTCAGCAGGTCAAAAAAATGTTCAAAATTTCACGAGGTAAAAGTAGGGGAGTCGCTTAGTATAATAGCACGTTCAAATAACATGAATCCTCCATACTACGAAGCTGCATTAAAACTTGCAGAAGCAAGCGGAATAAAAAATCCAAACAAGGTTGAAATAGGGGACCGTATTTGTATAGACGATAAATTCCTGAACGGAGAAAAAAAAGAAAAAGGGTTTAAATGTTTTAAAACAAAAACCGACAGAAAACTTTGTATAGACGCTGCTGCTCTTGCTACAATTAAAGCAGAAAAACCAGAAGTGGAAGCAGAAAAAACATCAGATATAGTTGCAAAACTAAAGCAGGAAGAAGTTCCTCCTCCACCAATACCAGAGCCTGTTGTAGAAGAAAAAAAACCTGAGCTACCAAAAGAAGAACCTAAAAAAGAAGAGCCAAAGGAACCGGAAGTTTTTATAGGAATATCTGCAATGCCTTTCTTAAGCTATAGCAGAATAGATGCTGTAGACGTTTCAAATGGTGCAAAAGGTTCTCTTCTATCACGAGCGGATTATGGAGCTGACTTTAAAATAATGCAACTTTGGGGAAATTATTTTACCAGTGAAATATTCCTTCAGGCAGAAAGAAGAACATATGTATCAAACTCTGGCAGAACCTTTGACCAACGTGGTGGTAGCATGTTGAACTTTGGTATTGGACTGGGGTTTAAATTCTGGAACAGATTGGAATTTAAAACAAGAGCTTTCTACGGCGATGAACTATATTTTAGAGCACCAAGTACAACCTCATTAGCAGTAGATAATACTAAAACTTTAAAAGTAGATCTTGCTCTTTATTTTGACATAGTTACTGCAAAATGGGCTTCCACCGGACTTGGTGGAGGAGGTCGCATCGTAAAGGCCAGCTACGTTGACCCTATTGGCAGCACTGGATATGGTACAAAAACCGGATATGGATACTTTGGGACTTTCTATATGAGACATAAATTTCAGAGAGTGATATTTGAAGAATCATTTACCTATGAAAATATAACCAAAGATACAGACATCTTTAAACAGGTACATTCAGCGGCCTATATAAAGGGCGGAGTAATCGTTCTATTCTAATACATAGGGTCGTGACTTAAGGCTTATTTTTTTGGTTATGGTCTTTAGTTCGCTACAATTCATAAGGTCCGCCGTTTTATATTGGCCAGCCCTAGCCCGGGCTGGCAATCGTTAAACAGATGCCTTAAACGTCGTCGGACCTAAGAATTGTTACGCTCACTCCAACAATAACCAAAAAAATAAGCCTTAAGTCACGACCCTATTGTTGTTCCAAAGACATATTGGTATAAATAAAAGACGCCTCAAGAATATCTTGACTTTATATAAATCATATAGTATAATACTATTAATGGCTCAATAAATGTATACTAGGGGGATATTTCTTTATGAAATCTTTTAAAACCATCTTATTAACAACTTTTATTTCTTTGGTTTTTTCCTCTTGTTCTCTTCATTTATTAGAGACGCTGGACAATAATAATAACGGCAACAGCAATTCAAACAATAATAACAACAGTAACAGCAATACCAACTCAAACAACAACAATAGCTCCATTAAATGGATTACTTCTGTCGCTGTAGGAAATAGTACATTAGGGGACGATGAATGTCTGTCGGTTGCTGTTGATGATAATGCAAATGTTTATTGCGCCGGTTCTACGAGCGGTGACCTAGGAGAACCAAATGGTGGAGGTACTGACGCTTTTGTTATGAAAGTTGATTCCGGTGGCGTTATTCAATGGATAACACAGCTTGGTGCTACTACAGCGTCTACTTTAGGAATAGATACATCACAAAATGATTATTGTAATGGAGTTATTGCAGATCAATTAGGAAACGTTTATTGCGCCGGCAATACAGTTGGTGCGTTGGGTGAAGCACAGGGAGGAGTTAGTGATGCTTTTGTTATGAAACTTAACTCCAGCGGCGTTATTCAATGGATAAGACAGCTTGGTGATGTTACAAAAGCTTCTATTCCAGGACACGATACCTCAAAGGAAGATTCTTGTAATGGAGTCGCTGTAGATGGACCTAATGGTAACGTTTATTGTGCAGGTTATACTTTTGGTTCACTCAGAGAACCTTTCAGTGGATGGGGTGATGCTTTTATTATGAAACTTAATTCTAGCGGCGTTCCTCAATGGATAAGGCAGCTTGGCACTAGCACTTCTGTTCCAGGCGGAGATACAACACAAAGGGATTATTGTCAGGGCGTTACTGTAGGACCGGATGGAGCTGTTTATTGCGCTGGTTATACTGCTGGCTCGCTCGGAGAAGCAAACGGCGGAGGTTATGACGCTTTTGTTATAAAGCTTGATAATAGTGGTAATCCTCAATGGATAACACAGCTTGGCTCAGGTGCAGTAGGCGCTGCGGTTCCTGGAGGAAACACTACACAAAATGATTCTTGTGAGGGTGTTGCTACTGATGGAAGTAATGTTTATTGTGCCGGTTACACATTGGGTGCACTTGGAGAAGCAAATGGCGGAGGTTCTGATGCATTTGCTATAAAACTCGATGATCATGGTGCAGTTCAATGGATAACACAGTTTGGTGCAGTTACTACTGTTGCAGGCGGAAGTAATTCGGGAAATGATTATTGCAATGCCGTCGCTACTGATGGAACAAGTGTCTACTGTGCAGGATATACATATGGTAATATGGGAGAACTAAACGGTGGAAATTTTGATGCTTTTGTTACCAAACTTGATGGTACCCTTGGCGTTCCTCAATGGCTGACACAGCTTGGTGCTATTACCTCTGTTCAATGGTGGGGTGATTCATTAGGAAATGATACCTGTAAGGGTGTAGCTACTGATGGAACAAATGCTTACTGTGCAGGTTGGGTAGATCATAATACAAGCGATATCGAAGCTTTTGTTATGAAATTATAATCTTATTTATTTGTAAAAACATATAAAGGCTAAAGAGCGCTTAAATGACTCTTTAGCCTTAGTGTTTTTAAGGCTTATTTTTTTGGTTATTGTCTTTGTTCGCTACAATTCATAAGGTCCGCAAAAATAAGCCTTAAATCATGACCCCTAAAAATATCTTGACTTTATGTAAATTACATAGTATAATATTAATTAGAACACTAAGTATCCTAATAGGAGGGTCTTATTTATATGAAATGTTTTAAAACTATTTTGTTTATTACATTTATTTCGTTGATCTTTTCCTCTTGCTCCCTCCATTTACTAGCCTCGCTGGATAATGACAACAATAATACAGAAAATAATAACAACTCAGACGATAATCAAAACAACAGCAACTCAAATAATAATAACAGTAATGTTCCATTAAGCATTATACAGCTTGGTGCCGTTTATAGTAGTTCAGACGACACATCAGGAAATACGACATTAGATGATTACTGCGTCTCTGTTGCTGTAGATGGTTCGAGTATCTACTGTGCGGGCTATACAACTGGTGCACTTGGAGAAATAAATGGTGGAGCCGCAGATGCTTTTATTATGAAGATTACTAGTGGCGTTGTTCAATGGACAACACAGCTTGGTGATGTTACTGCAACAAGTTTAGGAATAGATACAACTGGAAATGATTACTGCCTTTCTGTCGCTGTAGACGGTGACGGGAATGTTTATTGTGCAGGTACAACAGGTAGTTCGTTAGGAGAAGCAAATGGCGGAGATTATGACGCTTTCGTTATGAAGGTTAATTCCAGCGGCGCTGTTCAATGGATAAGACAGCTTGGTGATGTTACAGAAGCTTCTATTCCAGGACACGATACATCGCAAGCGGATCGTTGTAATGGAGTCTTTGTAGACGGTAGTAAAAATGTCTATTGTGCTGGACAGACATATGGTTCTCTTGGAGAGGCATTTAGCGGATGGGGAGATGCTTTTATTATGAAACTTAATTCCAGCGGTGTTCCTCAATGGATAAGGCAGCTCGGTGCTGTTACAGCTGGCTCCATTCCAGGAGGAGATACATCACAAGAAGATTCTTGCCTGGGTGTTAGTGCAGACCCATCTGGTGCTGTTTATTGTGCTGGTTACACAAAAGGTTCGCTTGGGGAAGCAAATGGTGGAGGAAAGGATGCCTTTGTTATAAAGGTTGATGGTAGCGGCAACCCTCAATGGATAACACAGCTTGGCGCTAGCACTACTGTCCCAGGAGGAAATAATTCAGGAAATGATATTTGTAATGGTGTCACTGATGACGGAACAAATGTTTACTGTGCAGGGTATACAAGTGGCTCATTAGGAGAAGCAAATGGTGGAGGCACTGATGCTTTTGCTATGAAACTTGATGGGCACGGCAATCTTTTATGGTTAACACAGTTTGGTGCTGTTACTAGTGTTGCTGGAGGGAGTAACGCAGGAAATGATTCCTGCAACGGAGTTGCTACTGATGGAACAAACGTTTACTGTGCAGGGTATACAGATGGAAATCTTGGTGAATTAAATGGCGGGGGCAATGATGCTTTTGCTATGAAGCTAGATGCTAATGGAACCCCTCAATGGCTAACACAGGCTGGTGCTGTTAGTCTTGTTCCAGGAGATGACACATCACAAGATGACACTTGTGCAGGAGTTGCTGTAACATCTGGTACTGTTTATTGTGCTGGCTCTACAACCGGTTCACTGGGAGAGGCAAACGCAGGGTTTAGCGACATATTTTTTATGAAATTGTAATTTCAGCGATGATATAAAAGTTGACTTGCACATCAGGATTTGTTAAAATCCGCTGACCATGGATATTAATAAAGTAGAATCAGGAATTTTTTACAAATTCCATAATATAAATTTTATGAAAGAAGCTCTTACTCACAGGTCATACTGTAATGAAGATGGCAGCTGTGAAAAAAACTACGAACGGCTGGAATTCCTTGGCGATGCTGTATTAGAGCTAATTATCACCGATACACTTATTAATCTTTTTCCAGACAAAAATGAAGGCGAACTATCAAAAACAAGAGCCCTCTTGGTAAGAGAGGAAACTCTTGTTAACATCGCAAATAAAATTGATCTTGGCAAAAGCATTATATTAGGAAAGGGCGAAGAAAAAAGCGGCGGGAAAGAAAGGCCTTCTATCCTCTCTGGCGCACTGGAAGCCCTAGTAGGAGCGGTTTACATGGATGGAGGATACGCAGCAGCCGGAGATGTAGTCAAAAAATTATGGGAACCAGCAATACATTCTATTCACAATGCCGATTTTGATATAGACTACAAAACCAAATTGCAAGAGTTAGTGCAGTTTAAGTATAAAACGGTACCTACTTATACCGTCTTAGGCACCAAGGGGCCGGCTCATAAAAGAACTTTCAGCGTGCAGGTAGATGTGCACGGAACATCTTCTGTAGGACACGGCAAGAATAAAAAAGAAGCTGAACAAACAGCGGCAAAAAAAGCACTGTCTGTATTAGCGTAATAGGGGGAGAACATAATGATAGTTCCTGTTTTCCTTACTGGTCTAGGCTGTTCAAAAACTCCATGTGTATTTTGTAATCAAGAAGTTACTACTTCTAACGCCAATATCTTCTCTGTAGACGCTGCAAAACAAAGAATAGAGGAGACTCTGGCTCTGTACCTTAATTGTAAAGAGGATATAAAATATCCATTGGAAGTTGCATTCTATGGTTCGAGTTTTACAGCGCTGGAATTCTCTACGCAAAAAGATATATTAAAGTTTCTGCAATCAAGTTTCGAAAAGATCACGTCAAAAGATCACAGAGGAAATCTAAAAATAAGAATATCTACTCGTCCGGACTGTATAAGAAGAGAGGAACTTTTAGACCTTAAGATAAGATTCAATCTTAGTACCGTCGAAATAGGTGTACAGTCAATGGTAGAAGAGGTTCTACTGATGTGTAACCGCGGTCATTCCAGAAAGGAAGTAAAGGTCGCTGCTAAAATCATAAAGGAAATAGGACTGGAACTCTCATGTCATCAAATGATAGGGCTTCCTGGCTCTACTGTTAATGATGAACTTTCGACAGCAAAAGACATTATCAAGTTGAAACCAAAGTACGTAAGACTGCATCCAACACTGGTTTTAAAGGGAACAGAGCTTGAAAATATGTTCAATGCCGGCACTTATAAGCCCCTCGAACTAGACAACGCGGTTGATATTACAGAGAAAGTAGTACGTTTATATCGGCAAGCAGGGGTATCAGTAATAAGGATAGGTATACATCCAAGCGAATTTCTAATGGAAAACGTTGTGGCTGGCCCATGGCATCCTGCGTTTAGGGAACTTGTAGAAGGCAGGTATTTAGTGAACGAAGCATCAAGGGAGCTTACGGATTATCAGGGACAAAGAGTACAGATTTCAATAGCACCACAGGATGAGACCTATATAAGAGGCGAAAACAACACAAATTATACGTCGCTGCTAGAGTCGTTTGGTCTTAAAAATCTGGAAATAATTAAGGACCCAAAAATACAAAGGGGCTCTGTTTCCATAAAAAAAATAAATTAATCTAATTTTATTATTGACTTTCTATACCTTTATACTGTATAAAGGTATTTATGACCATTAGGTCCTTTGCAAATAAGGAAATGCAGCAGTTTTTTGATTCAGGTAAAGCTCCTAACAAGTGCTCTTGGGGGCATTTGAAGAGGGTCGCATTAAGAAAACTGGATATGCTGAGTTACTCTATTGAATTAAGGGATCTCAAAACCCCTCCTGGAAATAAGTTGGAACCTTTGAAGGGCGACAAGAAAGGGTATTACAGCATTAGGATCAACGAACAATGGAGAGTCGTTTTTATGTGGGGAGAAGAAGGAACGGAAGAGGTTGATATAGTGGATTACCACAAATAAGAGGTAAATTATGCTTAGAACAAAGAGAAAACCTACATCTCCGGGTGAAATATTGCAGGAGGAGTTCTTAACTCCCTTGAATCTTACACAAAAGGAGCTGGCAGATCATATTAAATGCGATGTGAAGGTTATAAATAGGATAGTTAATGAACAATGCCGTTTGACAGCAGAGATGGGGGTTAGGCTTGCAGCCGCTCTAAATACCTCTATTGAGTTCTGGCTAAATGCACAGGAAGCCGTAGATATCTACTATGCCCTTGAAAATACTATAGATTTACCCACAAGAATAGTCGTTCCCCTAAAGAAAGTAGGCTAAAAGGTGTCAACAGAGCCAGTTCCAAGACTTGAAGTCCTAAAACCCCAAGTTTCAAACTTTGAAAATAGACCTAAGGGTAAAGCCATACCCCTAGATCCCAGCTACCACCCCTGACAATGTCGCATAATTAATCTTATGTAAAGTAAGATACCCAAAGGGATATCAAAACAGACCGGATAAACCACTATTGCTTTAATCTAAACTTAGACTTGTTTAGTTGATTAACACGCTCTACTTATTCAATTAAAACTAAATAAAATTAAACTGTTCTACCTTTTAGTTAAAGTAAAATATTCTAATTGAAAGGATATCCTTATACAACTAAAGTATTCTCTTCTGTTTTATTAGTAATTAATTGTTTTAACTACGATTACATAGTTTGAGTATGCACATTATTAAACTTGACTTCGTTTAATTGGATATTCAGACCCCTAGATCACCTTAAATCAAGGTAGACCTACAGTAGAAAAATCAGAATAATTTTTATTATGTAAAGCAGAGGCCTCTTTTTTGAGGTCGAGGGGCATAGCAACAATACGCTTGCCATATATTGGAGTGTCCGGAAAGAGTAATCCCCTAGTTCTTCATTACGGCAGGTTGGCCTGTTGCAGAAAGGATGTTCATCCATAATGGGGATTTAGGGTCTACAACTTGGCGTTTGGATACAGCGGTATCTATAGGAAGATGTGTAAAGTGTTCATGTAAATGACCTATCAAAAGGTTCGTCTTGCCGGACATTGCTGCGTGTACAGCATTTTGGGCTAATTGTATGCAATAAATAGCGTCGCTGGATGCGGCGATAGTACTTCGTATCATATAACTAGGGTCTATATACTTAGTTTGCACAGGAACGTTATGTTCTTTTGAATACTTTGCGATCTCTGTTTTGAGTAAAGCTCCTATATCTCCAAGGTCCCTATTCCCAGATGCATCGTAACCGAGCTTATCTTTATCAAAGAACTTTTGCCCTGCTCCCTCTGCAACTATTATTACTGCATGGTGGCGAGCCTGTAATCTTTTAAATAAATGAGATAAGAATCCGTTTTTCCCATTCAGATCAAAATCAACTTCCGGTATAAGTACAAAATTAGCATCATTAACAGCAAGTGCCGTATAGGAAGCGATAAAACCGGAGTAACGCCCCATTAATTTTACAAGGCCAACTCCATTATAATAGCCCTTTGCTTCTGTATGCGCAGAAGCTATCGCCACTGTTGCAGCATCAACCGCAGTTGCAAAACCAAAGCTTCTGGAGATGTAAGAAATATCATTGTCTATTGTTTTTGGCAGTCCAACTACAGAAAGTGGATATCCTTTTAGCATTGCATTCAATGCTATGTCTCTTGCTCCACGTAAAGTTCCATCTCCACCAATACAGAACAATATATTTATATTTTGCTTAATCAGATTATCTACAATAGCATTCGTCTCCTGAGTACCTCTGGAAGAGCCTAGAATAGTTCCTGTAGCCATGTGGATATTATCTACCATATCTATGGTAAGTTTGATCGGAGCAAACTCTTTATTTACAAATCCTGCATAACCATATCTTATACCAAGAACATCCTGAACACCGTATCTGTAATAAAGTTCAAACACTATTCCCCTTATTACATTGTTAAGACCTGGACAAAGTCCCCCGCAGGTAACTATTGCAGCTTTTGTTTTTGATGGTTCAAAGAATATTTTATCCCTTGGACCTGCAAGCTCTATGCTGATCGGATCTTCCATTCCATGAGTAGCAGCTGTTTTAAATGCGCTAAGGCTTGGATTGTAGAGTATCCTTTCACCGTCTGGGATAAAGACCTCTGTGAACTTTTTAAGCGGAGAAACGTATTTACATGAACCTAACGATTTTATTTCGAACATCTCGTCACCTTTATAAATTCCAATCCACTTTCTTTTACAAGTTCATCGGTGAGAGCATCATTGTATTCTTCCAGGTAATAAACTTTCTTTATACCTGCGTTTATTATCATCTTTGTGCAGATAGCACACGGCTTAGTTGAGCAATATAACTCAGCCCCGTTGATACTAACTCCGCTTTTAGCGGCATGTATTATAGCATTCTGTTCCGCATGAAGACCTCTGCAAAGTTCATGGCGTTCGCCCGAAGGTATTTTCTTTTGTTCTCTTATGCAACCGACTTCTGTACAGTGAGGAACACCATGTGGTGGGCCATTATAACCAGTACCCACTACCATTTTGTCTTTCACAATAACAGCGCCGACATTCCTTCTAACACACGCAGACCTTTGACTTGCAAGATTTGCAAATTCAAAGAAATACTCAGGCCAACTCAATCTTTTGTTTGTCTTCAATAGCTGTACTCCCACTTTACTTTACCAAAATGAAAACGTGAAACAAGATTTTCTCTGTTCGCCATAACTCTGACGATATATCCGAACTTACCAGGAGTATCTCCCTTAACTGCAGCATCGTATTTATAGATACTTCCATCCTGCCCCATAGGATTCATTATGATCTCTTTTCCGTCCAAAATATTGTTGCCGTAAAAATCCAGATGACCATAGTAAACGGAAACAATAACATCTTCCGGTGCAAGTTTTCCAAGATCCACGAACGCCTCTATAGCAAAGGCTTCATCACGCAGCAACTCTTTACTTGTTACAGGCTCTTTTACATCAAGAACTTTTATTTTGTCCCATGAAGCATTTATTTTTTTCTTCCACTGAGCAAGATCTTTTGCACCATTGAATTCGTCCTGACTTAACTTTTCAAAAGCCTCTGCGCCAGCGACGTAGAAATTCGAAACATATTCCTGAACCATTCTGTTAGTATTGTATACAGGGCAGTTGCTCATCATGCTGTTTTTCATCATTTCAACCCAGCCTTTTGAATGACCATCCGAAGCTCTAGTATAGAACAAAGGAGTAACATTATCTTCCAACAGTTGATACAAGGCTTTTCCTTCTACGTTATCCTGATACACAGGGTCTGCAACCTCTGTATAATCCTCTCCTTCACCTATAGCCCAACCGTTCTCTCCATTGTATGCCTCATCCCACCAACCGTCTAAAATACTCAAATTAAGACCACCATTAAAACAAACTTTCATTCCGCTTGTTCCACTTGCTTCTAATGGTCTCCTTGGGTTATTCAACCAAACATCCACACCCTGAACAAGATAACGAGCTGTTATCATATCATAATCTTCCAAGAAAACGATATGTCTTCTTAGCTCTGGTCGACGAGAAATTCTTACTATTTCTTTTATAAGTTCTTTTCCTTCATCATCCCTTGGATGTGCTTTTCCTGCAAATATTATTTGTACGGGTCTTTCTCTGTTTGAAAGAATTTTTGTTAACCTTTCAAGATCAGAGAAAAGAAGTGTTGCTCTTTTGTATGTAGCAAACCTTCTGGCAAAACCTATTGTAAGTGCCCCAGGGTCTAAAACTTCATTCGCAGCTTCAAGCTCTCCACCTTTAAAACCCCTTCTTTCAAGTTGTGCTCTTAGTTTTCCTCTAACAAAAGCAACCAGACGTTCCCTTCTTCTTTCGTGTGTGTGCCATAATTCAGAGGAAGGAATATCTTTTACTCTTTTCCAAATATCGTGATCCCACGGATTGTCTACCCAACGAGGTCCTAAATACCTATCAAGAAGACTTGCCATATCAAAAGATATCCAGGTCCTTGCATGAACACCGTTCGTTATAGCGCTTATCGGAACTTCATTTGTATCAAGTTCAGGCCACATCCATTTCCACATATCCCTGGAAACTGTTCCGTGAAGTTTACTTACTCCGTTATCGTATGCTGCAAAGTGCAACGCAAGAACAGTCATGCAGAAATTAACTCCCTTAGAACGGTCATTAACGTCTACGGGCTCTTCTCCATTTTTTAGAAAATCTTCCATGTTAATACCGAGTTTAGGAACATAAGACCCAAAATATTTTCTTATAAGTTCATAAGAGAATCTGTCGTTACCGGCAGGGACCGGAGTATGTGTTGTAAATACGTTGGAAGCGATGACCAGTTCCTTTGCTTCATCAAAAGAAAGACCGCTTTCCATTAGTATCCTTGTTCTCTCAAGAGCAAGGAATGCACTGTGACCTTCATTCATGTGAGTAACAACGGGAATTTTTCCTATTGCGTATAGAGCTCTTATTCCACCAATACCTAACAAGATCTCCTGCTTTATTCTCATTTCAGTATCGCCACCATATAAACGGGAAGTTACATCTCTATATTCTTCAGGGTTGTCTGAAATATTCGCATCAAGAAGATAAATATTATTTCTTCCAACTTTTACACACCATACTCTCGCATAAAGAGTCCCATTATCAGGCATCTCTACAGATATTTTATAAGCGTTATCTTCTGCATCTTTCATCAGGTCTATCGGCATTGTGAAGAATTCGTTTTTTGGATATGTTTCCTGTTGCCATCCATCAGAGTTTAAATATTGCCTAAAATATCCTTCTGTGTATAAAAGCCCAACTCCACACAAAGGAACACCAAGGTCGCTGGAACTTTTCATATGATCGCCTGCAAGCATTCCAAGACCGCCGGAATAAATTGGCATGGTTTCAGACAGACCAAACTCTGCAGAAAAATATGCAAACACTTTATCTGAATGGTAATCATATTTACTTTTGAACCATGTACGAGCAGACAGATATGCTTTTAATCTTGTGTAAACTCTTTCCATATGACTTATGAAAGATTCGTCGTTACTCAAGTCCTCTAAGCGTTTCTGAGGAACTTTACATAAAACTTTTAAAGGATTGTTGCCTTCTAATTCCCATAAATCTCTATCTATTCTTACCATCAGAGCTGCTGCATCATGGTCCCATCCCCACCAGAGATTATTTGCTATCTCTTTTAGTGGTTCCAGCTTTTCTGGAAGTTTGGGCAATACGGCAAATTTTCTTATATGTTTTTTCATTATTTCCCCCTCTACGTTTACGACGTAAATATCCAACTAAAAACGAACAAATGCAACTAAAAATTTTTATATAAAAAAGTTTTAAGGATTATGACTTAAGACTTATTTTTTTGGTTATGGTCTTTGTTCGCTACAATTCATAAGGTCCGCCGTTTTATATTGGCCAGCCCTATATGACCGGGCTGGCAATCGTTAAACAATTGTTTAAACCTTCGTCGGACCTAAGAATTGTTACGCTCACTTCGACAATAACCAGAAAAAGAAGTCTTAAGTCATGACCCTATCATTATTCCATTAGTATCTCTTTAAATGCATGTTGGTATCACTAAATGCGATGGCCACTTTGCTCGACAATTCCTGAAAAAACATTTAACTCAATTCTTCTTTCTTGAGTCTGAATTGAAGGTACTAGTGTTAACATTTTGTCAAAGCAAGAAAAATAATTAAAAAAAATCTTTTACTTTAATGCGAATTGGGTAAAATAATAGTGTATGAATCTTTTTTTAGGGGGAAAAAACAATATGGCAAAGAAGAAAAAAGCTGCTAAGAAAAAAGTAGCAAAGAAGAAAACAGCGAAGAAAACAAAAAAGAAAGGCACAAAGAAAGCAAAAAAGAAAACATCAAAGAAAAGAAAGTAACTTAAATTTCCTTAAATGGAATACCAGCGGGGTTTTAAAAATCTCGCTGGTTTTTTTATGTCCAAAAACCCTTACGCCAGACTTTCTATCAAATCTATAATAGCTTTTGTGATCTTTTCCATATCTTTTACTATCGCAGTTTCTTCTTTTGTGTGAATACCCCTACAACCCAATCCTAAAGTCGCTGTTACTATACCATTTCTATTAAAATTATTGGAATCAAGTCCACCTGTTATTATCTTTAACCGTGGTGTTATTCCATTCTTGCTCATTGCGTCAATTGCGTACTTCACAACAGGATGAGAATCCGATATTTGGAACGAATAGTATTTTATTTCGCTTTGGATATTAACTTTAACATTATTCTCATCTGCCGCAAGCTTGAATATCCTTTCCATCTCTTTTGCCAAAGCAACTGCTTTATCATGGTTACAGCTTCTACATTCTGCAACTATATTTACCTTATCTGGAATACCATTAACAACCTGTCCGCCATCTATTATGCCAACATTTGCGGTTGTTTCATGATCTATTCTTCCAAGTTTCATCATAGAGATTGCTTTTGCAGCAGGAATTATTGCAGAGACTCCATTTTCCGGTTCACTTGCGTGAGCGGATACTCCTGAGTACTCAACATATAAAGCGAACTTTGTTGGAGCACCAATAACGATGCTGTCTATTTCTTCTTCATCAATAACATATGCCATTTTTGAGCTCACAAGTGAATAGTCCATGTTAGATGAGCCTTCTGTTGCTCTTTCTTCACATCTTGTAAGGATGAATTCTAATGGCGGTCTTTTTTTTGCGGAGCGAAATGCTTCTAAAAACTCTGCAATACCACCTTTGTCATCAGCACCTAAAATAGTATCACCTTGTGATCTTATTAAGCCATCTTGTACAATCGGTTTTATCCCTATTCCTGGTTTTACGGTATCTGCATGTCCACCAAAGGCAACATACTCTTTTTTGTTTGAATTCAACGCAGGAAACTTTGCCACCAAATTACCAAACTTATCTTTAGCGGTTTTAGCTCCTTCTTTTATAAAAAGATTTTCCATATAAGTAACAAATTCTTTATCGTTCGGAGTTTCACTGGATATCCTTACAAGTTCGCAAAAGGTATCTATTAATCTTTGGTTATTCATTTAAGCTAGATCCTCCACGATGGTCGTTATTATGTTGGTTATAGCTATTAACTCGTCAATTATGACGTATTCTTCTGTCGAGTGCATCATTCTGCCGCCTATACCCAGCACAGCTGTCTGTATGCCCTTGTGATTGATGTGTGTGGCATCTGTTCCACCTGCAATAGCTTTTACATCCGGTGTTACTCCATTCTTTTTCATCGCATTAACTGCAAGCTGTACTACTTTAGCATCCTTCGGTATGGAATATGCTTCAAGAGCAGTTGTCGCATCTATATGGACCTTCGCATCAAATTTTTTTGCTGCGTTGACAAAAACTGTTTTCATTTCATCAAATACTTTTAATGCGGTTTCATTATTAAGACTTCTGCATTCAACTGCAAGTTCTGCATCCTCCGGAATAACATTCATGCTAGCTCCGCCCTTGATAACACCAACGTTGGCGGTAGTCTCGTGATCTATTCTTCCAAGTCTTAAATTTGAAATAGCTTCCGCTGCAACCTGAATTGCAGATATGCCTTTTTCCGGACACACACCGGAATGCGCAGGAACTCCTTTGAACTTAACGTTAAAGAATATGCAGGTAGGTCCTCCTATAATTACATCGGAAGGAGTATCCATATCCAGAACGTAACCCATTTTTGAGTCTATCAGAGAGTAATCAAGGAATTCCGCTCCGGCAGGAGCAAGCTCTTCACATCTTGTAATAACAACTTCTATTGGAGGATGTTTTTTTGCAGAACGAAGCATTTCAATTATTTCCGCTATACCGGCTTTATCATCTCCACCAAGGATAGTGTCACCTTTAGAGCGAATATTTCCCCCTTCGATTACAGGCTCAATTCCTATTCCTGGTTTTACAGTGTCGCCATGACAGCAGAACATTATCGGTTCATTATTTAAAGAATTTTTTGCAGGGAATTTTGCTACCAGATTTCCAAAATCATCAAGACAGGTTTTAGCACCCTCTTTTTGGAGCAATTTTTCCATGTAAGCTATAAATTCTTTATCGTCTGGAGATTCGCTTGGAATCCTGACCATATCGCAAAATGTACTTATTAATCGGTTCTTATCCATTTTATGCAAGTCCCTCCACCAATGACACAAGAACTTTTGTGGTCGTTTCCATCTCGCTTATTATTGCATACTCATCTTTTGAATGTATCTCTCTGCAACCAATTCCGACTACAACTGCCGCAACTCCTTTTTCATTAAACAAGGATGCGTCCGTTCCAGCGACTATAACTTTAATTTCCGGTTCAACATTATGTTTGTTTAAAGCCAACACAAATTCTTTAACTATGTCTGAGTCCGCAGAAATTTTGTACCCTTTTGAAACCATATTTGTTTCTATATTTATTTTTGTACCAGATTCATTTGATGCTTTTGTGAATAAGCCCTTCATTTCTTCGGATATCTTAAGTGCTTTTTCATGGTCCAAACTTCTACATTCAGCCAAAATTTTTGTTGTTTCAGGAATATTGTTCCTTGCTTCTCCGCCATTAAACACACCAACGTTCGCAGTTGTTCCAGCATCGATCCTTCCAAGTTTCATGTTATATATGGCGCGAACCGCTGCCTGTATGGAGGATATTCCCTTTTCCGGTTCAACACCGGAGTGTGCTGCACGACCCGTGTAAGTAACATCCATGTGGATATGAGTTGCTTCTCCTATAACTAGTTCATTAGGAGCATCCATATCCAAGACATAAGCTCTTTTGGAGTCCACAAGAGAAAAATCCAGGTTCTTTGCACCAAGGGAACCTATTTCCTCACACCTTGTAATAATTATTTCTAATGGAGGATGTTTTTCTGCAGCACGTATCATCTCTATTATTTCTGCGATACCTGCTTTATCGTCTGCACCTAATATTGTTGTTCCATCGGTCCTTATGACTCCTTTTTCAAGATCAACTATTGGTTTTATTCCAACACCGGGTTTTACAGTGTCTGCGTGACAACAAAAAGCTATAGAAGTTTTGCTTTTTGAGTTTTTCGCAGGAAACTTTACTATAAGGTTCCCATATGAATCTCTTTTAGTCTTAGCACCCTCTAACCTTAGAAACTTTGCAACATATGAAATGAATTCCTGGTCATTCGGAGACTCACTTGGTATTTTTACCAGCTCACAAAATGTGCTGATAAGTCGCTGTGTGTTCATCTGTTCTTACGCTAGTCCTTCAACTATATCAATAAGAACCTTGGTTATTATTTCTGCCTCTTTTATTATCAAAAATTCCTTACATGAGTGAATTTCTCTGGCGCCAATACCAAGAACTGCTGTTGGTATACCGTGGCTGTTAAAGTGTGCAGCATCCGTTCCACCTTTTATCACTAATGTTTGTGGTTTCACATCATTCCTAGTAAGAGCTGTGTACGCCAGCTTAACAACATCTGATTCTGGCGCTAAGTAGTAAGCTTTTAGTGCAACCTTTGTATCTATTTTGATTTCTGCGCCAACTTCTTTTGCTGCCTGCTTGAATATTTCTTCCATTTCTTTGGCAAGTTTAACGCCTTTTTCATGCTCAAGGGAACGACATTCTGCCATTATTTTTGTATGTTCTGGAACACCATTTCTTACTTCTCCACCCTGTATCGTCCCAACGTTTGCAGTCATATCGCCTTCAAGTTTTCCTAATTTTAATTTAGAAATAGCTTTTGATGCCGCGAGTATTGAAGAAATCCCTTTTTCCGGCGCCATTCCTGCATGAGATGGTTTTCCTGTGTAATGAACATCCATTGTTATATACGTTGGGCCACCAACAACTATTTGATCTGCTTCTTCTGCATCTAATACATATGCAAATTTTGATTCAACCATTGAGTAATCAAGGTTAACAGAACCCAAAGAGCCTACTTCCTCGCAGCGACACAAAATGACTTCCAATGGAGGATGTTTTTTTGCACAACGAATCATTTCTATTATTTCTGCTATCCCTGCCTTATCATCTGCGGCAAGTATTGTTGTCCCATCAGATTTTACAATATCTCCATCAACTATAGGTTTTATTCCAACACCAGGTTTTACAGTGTCTGCATGGCAGGCAAAACCTACTGTTGTAGTACTTTTAGAATTCTTAGCAGGGAACTTAACGATAAGATTTCCGTAAGCATCCTTTTTTGCTCTTCCGCCTTCCATCTTGAAAAATTTCTCCATATAAGTAATGAAGTCTTGATCATTTGGCGATTCACTTGGGATCTTTACCAATTCTCTGAATGTTCCAATAAGTCTTTCCTTGTCCATAATATCCTCCAGTTATTTAATTAGAAGCGCAGTTAAAACTACAACTTTTTTTAAGCCTGTCTTTTCTTATGTCCTCTGCATAATTAGCATCTATTTCTAACGGATATTCTCCATCAAAGCACGCAGCGCATCTTTCTTTTCCAAATGCACTATTAAGTCCTGCGATAGAGAGGTATGTCAATGAATCTGCTCCCAAACAATCAGCAACTTTTTCTTCCAACGCTCTTTGCTCTTCTATGGTTAGGATGGATTTTGTTCCGTAACCTAAAGTCTTTCTTTTCCTATGAGCAACCAGGTCTTCCTGGACAGAAATATCTATTCCATAAAAACAAGGATTAAGCACAGGGGGACAATGTATTGCAAGATGAACTTCTTTTACTTTTCCTTTATCCCTTAGCAATTTAACCATTCTCTTTAGGGTAGTACCTCTCACGATACTATCGTCGACCAACAGAATGCTTTTACCTTCTAACTGGGATTTTATCGGATTTAATTTTAGTCTTAGTGCGTTTTCTCTTGTTGTCTGATCCGGCATTATGAATGTTCTTGCGCTGTATCTGTTCTTAGTAAGCCCTTCCCTGAAAGGCTTTTTTATTGCTTCTGCTATTGCGAGTGCAGCAGGAACAGAGGTATCTGGAACTGGAGTAACAACGTCAACATTTATTTTTTTCTTCAATAATTCTTTGCCCAAAGCTTTTCCAAATTCTATTCTTGTATCGTAAACAGATTTTCCATTAGAGACTGAATCAGGGCGGGCAAAATAAATATTTTCGAACACACATGGAGCAAACCCTTTTTTATCGATCAAATAACTTATAGGTTTTTCTCCCATTCTAAAGAACATCACCTCGCCAGGAGGCACATCTCCACAAAGTTCAGCGTCTATTGCATCAAGGCAAACACTTTCGCTTGCACACATATATTCATTCTTTAATTTTCCCCAAACAGCTGGCCTTATTCCGTAAGGATCTCTTGCACAAAACAACGTTGGCTTTCCATCTAGAATCAAAGCAGCAGCTATAGCAAAGGCTCCCTTAACTTCTTTATATGTTTCTTTTAGAGCGAGAACTGCATCATCTATCGTGTGACCTTCTTTTTTTATGTCCATCATCTTTTCGCAAAAAGTGTACAGAACAGGCTCTACATCACACTTTGATGAAAGATTTATTGAATGTTTTTTTAATTTTTTCTTTAGTTCGTTAAAGTTTATTATGTTGCCGTTATGGGCCATAATTACACCAGGCTGTCTGCTAAAGAATGGCTGAGCATCCTCTCTTCTTCCTCCGCCTATTGTAGGATATCTTACGTGCCCTATTGCAATCCCTGGTCCATTATAATTAAATTCTTCAAGAGCAGTAGTGACGTAACCTAATGCCTTGTGGTGAGAAAACCCGTCTTCCCTGACCACTCCTATTCCTGCGGAATCCTGCCCTCTGTGCTGAATTGCCTGTAGAGCCTGTTTAACGGCATTACTTATCTCACTGTTACCTACAAAGCCGACAAATCCACACATCTTTTTTTCCTTTTATATCCGTTCCATAAGTTTAAGCGCACCAGAGATCAATATATCAAAATCGTCTCTTTTGGCGCTCTTTAATTCAGAGTCTACATACATACACCTTTTATACATATTAGCCAACTCCTCTCTTTTATATTTTTTTGCTTCAACTTTGAGGTCCCTTACATAAAACGGAGGGGTACTAGTTTTGCTTGCTAATTCTGCATCTGATACGCCAGAATCCAAAAGATCATGTGTCAAAAGCAATTTTTGTACACGTGATGAAACAATATTGTTAATAAGTATGGGAGGCTCACCAGCCTCTAATAATTTATGAGTGACTTCAAGCAACTTTTTTTTATTCTTACTTGCAAAAAGCGGTGTAAGATCAAAAATACTGCATGACGCAACACCTGTGGATAAAAATTCTACGTCCCTGCCGCTAATAGTCTTATTGTTCCCGATATAAATAGAGGCTTTTTCTATTTCCTGCTCTATTGTTAAAAGTTCTGAACCGAATTTCATTTTTAGAAACATCACAGCATCGTTATCTATTGTTTTGCTTCTTTCTGCTGCAAGGGCTCGTATCATTGAAGCAAGGTCATTCTTTTTTTCGTCTATTTCATCCTTACACGACGTTGTTTTAGAGATAAGCTCTTTTATTATCTTTTTCTTTGTATTTATTTTTTCTGACAGTAAAAGTAAAACTACGTCAGGGGACGGAGATTTTACATAATCTATAAGAGCCTCTACTTCTTCATCCTTTAAGGAAGAAACCTCTGATGCTATCACCAGCCTTTGCGAGCTGAACATTGGGACATCATATAAAGAAGATATCCATCCGTTAAAATCAATGTTCTTGTCAAAAACAACCCTCTCCACTCCACCTTTAAGGGAGCTCATTATCGCCTTTAACCTTTGAGTTACTCTTTCGCGGATAAAACCATTGTCGCCATATATTAAATATGTTTTTTCTAATTTATTAAAATCTGGAGCAGAAAAGATATCCTTAATGCTTTTCAAAAGGTCCATGGGCTTTTTGTCAGGCACGTTAAAACTCCTCTAACAGTGAATCCACCGCAAAGATCATCATGGTATCTGCAAGATCTTTTATGGCCTGACGTTTTTCTGCTTCTTTTATAAAAACATCGGAACTTGATCTGTCATCGGTGTAAGAGCCACTCTTCATAGATTTTGCCTGAGAAAAGACATTGGTCCAAAGAACTTTACCGTCACGATCTCTTATCATCTTAAGGGTTACTTTTACCGTTATTGTATAGCTTACAGCCAATAATCTTTCGTTCGCTAACCCTCCGGCAGCCTCTGTTGCAGCTGTTCCGAACTGTATTCCGGCAGGAGTTAATGTAACAGTACTAACTTCACCTTCTATATGTGCATCTCCATTACTATTTACAAGTTTTAATTTTCCGCTTCTTGATTCAATATAAAATCTTAATGCGTTGGTAAAAGAAACTTCTGCTCCACCCTCTATGGTCTTGTTCTGGAACATAGGGACGTAAACTGTTTTAATGCCTTCCTTTTCCCAAGGGTTTTTTAGCGATGTAAAACCATAGCTACAAGCATTAATCAGAATTAACAACGATGCTAATAAGTTTGCCTTCAACATAGACCACCTTTTTTATTTCTTTGCCATCTGTGTACTTTTTTACATTCACATCTTCAAAAGCAAGTTTCTTTATATCTTCTTCCTTTATCCCGGCTGGTACTTCCAATTTAGACCTTACCTTACCGTTTATTTGAACAACAACAAGTTTTACATTGTCCACTATTGCTGCCTCATCAAGTTTTGGCCAGGAAGCGTTTATTGCGTCAGTACCCTTCCCCAGTCTTTCCCAAAGCTCGCTCGCAAAGTGCGGCGCAAACGGGCATATCATCAGAATCAACATTTCGACAGTTTCATTATCCAGTTCTTTAGGATCGGTTTTATATAGTTCATTGGTCAATTCCATCATGGATGCTACGGCGGTGTTAAAGCCAAAATTATCAAGATCGGCAGTAACTTTTTTTAAGGTCTTATGTGCAAGTGCCCTCAATTTTTTATTTTGAACTTTATTTTTTGTTAGTTGTTCAAAATTATTATCTACCAGTCTCCAGACCCTGTTTAAAAAGCGATAGCAACCTTCTACTCCAAGGTCACTCCAATCAAGATCTTTCTCTGGTGGAGCAGCGAACAATGAAAATAATTTTGCAGTATCTGCACCATATCTTTCTATTATGTAATCAGGGTCAACAACGTTGCCAATCGATTTGCTCATCTTACTACCGTCCTTTATAACCATTCCCTGGGTCAAAAGATTGGTAGCAGGCTCGTTGCATTTAAAATAACCCATATCCCTTAACGATTTATGGAAAAACCTTGCATACAAAAGATGCATGCAGGCGTGTTCAATTCCACCGATATATTGGTCCACAGGAAGCCAATAGTTTGCCTTGTCTGTGTTTATCCCGTTCTTATCATCGTTAGGACTCGTATACCTTGCGTAATACCAGGACGACTCAATAAAAGTATCGAACGTATCTGTATCACGTCTTGCAGCACCGTTGCACTTTGGACATTTTACGTTAACAAAAGATTCTATTTTAGCCAAAGGATCATCACCTATGGATGAGAGTTTTGCATTCTCAGGAAGCAGCACAGGCAAATCCTTTTCCGGAACTGTTACGATACCGCATTTATCACAGTAAATTACTGGTATTGGACAACCCCAAAAGCGCTGTCTGCTAATTCCCCAGTCCTTTAATCTAAAGTTTACGGTTTTTGTTCCTAACTTTTTATTTTCTATATGGTCGCTTATTCTACCTTTTGCAACGTCGCTATTAATTCCGTTGAATTCGCCGGAATTTATCATAATACCTACTTCTGTATAGGCGCAACTTGGATTCTCTATATATATTTTGGGAGCATCAGGCTCGTGAATAACGGTCTTTATAGGAAGCTTATATTTTTTTGCAAAAGCAAAATCCCTTGTGTCATGAGCAGGAACTGCCATTACAGCTCCGGTGCCGTAGTCCATTAATACAAAGTTCGCTGCATATATTGGAACACTTTCTCCATTCAAAGGATTTATTGCGTATGCTCCGGTAAAGATACCTTCTTTCTCTACGCCTTCTGCGGTCCTTTCTATTTTACTTTCCCTTCTTATTTTTTCTGCAAATTCGAGTACTGCTTTTTCTTCTTTCTTTCCCTTGCAAAGGCCTGCCAGCATTGGGTGTTCAGGAGCTATGCTCATAAAAGTGACACCGAATATCGTGTCCGGCCTTGTTGTGTATATCCTTAATTTTTGTTTTTCATCGCCCTTGATCGGGAAATCCACCTCTACACCAACGGATCTTCCTATCCAGTTCTTCTGCATTACCCTTACTCTTTCCGGCCAGCCAGGTAGCTTATCAAGCTCATCTAAAAGTTCTTGTGCATATTGAGTAATTTTTAAGAACCACTGTTCTATTTCTTTTGTTGTAACAACGCTGCTGCAACGCCAACATTTTCCATCCTGGACCTGTTCATTTGCAAGTACAGTCCCGCATTTTTGACACCAGTTTACGGTGCTCTGCTTCTTATAAGCCAGACCTTTTTGTAGCATTTTTATAAAGAAAAGTTGTTCCCACCTGTAGTATTCAGGCTTGCAAGTTGCTACTTCCCTATCCCAATCGTAAGCAAAGCCCAGCGACTTAATTTGGCCCTTCATTACTTCAATATTTTTATATGTCCACTCTGCTGGATGAGTTCCGTTTTTTATTGCAGCATTTTCTGCCGGAAGCCCAAAGGAGTCCCAGCCGAAAGGATGAAGTACATTAAAGCCCCTCATTCTTTTGTATCTTGCAACAACGTCGCCAATTGAGTAGTTCCTTACATGCCCCATGTGGAGCTTTCCGGACGGGTACGGGAACATTTCCAGACAATAATATTTAGGTTTAGTTTTATCTTCTGTTACATTAAATGCCCTTGTTTTATCCCAAGCGCTTTGCCATTTTTTTTCTATCTCTTTATGATTGTAATCCATTGTCCTACCCCAAGTATTTTGAATACAAAATTATTAATACTAGAGCGCTCAGTAGTAAAGACAATTGTTATTGATGTATGATCTTTATGCCAGACGTAATTCGTGAAAAGAAATATAAATAGGGAAAATTCATGTAAGGGTTGTATTTTAAGTCCTCATCCTTAAGACCAATGCTTCTTAAAAACCTAATGGGTTCAGCCATCATATTGATACCACCATTACTAAAATGAAGAGGAAGGTCTGCTTCAGGCATATCTTCACCTGGTGATTGAGCGAAATGTGTTGGTATTATGGTTGCTTCGTGAAGATCTTCTCCATTTAAATTTACAATTGTCATTACCCCTTTTTTATTTGAGAAAAATTTGTTATTAAAATACTTAGAAAAATTTTTGTCTATTTCATAAATATAATAATCATTTTCAGCAACGCTATTCGCTTCTTTGCTCTTGTCATAATTTTTGTTGTAGTATATTTGGGATTCACGTTCCTTTTCTACTCTAATCTCCAAAGGTTGTTTGCTTGTATCTGCTATACCGTGTTCAAGTATTATCTTGCTTAAAGAGACCAAGTCATAGCCCGTTTCTTTTTTAGTATCTTTTACTCTGTAATGAGGAACATATTTGTGCAAAGCCCCTACTAATATGGAATCCTTATTCAGCGGGTATATTGCATGCGAAACAGGTACGGAATAAACAATAGGATTATTTCCGTAAAAATATTTAAATGAATTTAAACTAGATACGTCGTTGGCAGATATTTTTTGAGGAAGAGGCCAGCCAAGTCCATCAACAAAAATGGATTTATATACTTCACTTTTTATATAGGAGAGACTTAAAAAGTCGAACTCAGGGAGGGTAATCTCCTGCCCTAAACGATAGCGTTCTGCCCCACTTACGTTATATGCAAGTCCATGAACATTTGTTGCAAAAAAGACGATGTTGGTATCATGTTCCGGTGACTTTTTAGCCAAAACAAAAACTGATTCAGAATCATGGGAATGTCCATTTTCAATTTTACCGTCTATTGGATGGTAGACCATGTATGAGATCAGATAATAATTTGTAGTTTCTATCACGTCGTAATATATATGTACGTCATTTTTGGCATCAAATTCTTTAGAGGTTAATCGTTCCTTAGAGGCATTATTAGTTAAATCCCAATCGCCGTCGTAGTCCATTCTGGTTATCCAATCACCAGGAACATCATTATTTGTATAAATAATTGGAGCATACCTATACGCTATTTCTTCAAAATTTTCTTGGGCACAAGTTGTAGTAGCTGTTAAGGTTAATACTGCTAAAAATAAAAAATTAATCATTTCAAAATTACCTCATACTTAATACAGACGACCTTTAATACCAAATTCTTCCACACATATCAAGAATTATTTACGTATATGAACAGAGAATAGAGCGTCTTATACCGATATACATTCAAAGATACACTATACTAAACGACAAATAAATATCTACATATAATAAATTGTGTTATACTCTTTTTAGGGGGTAACACAATGAAGCTGAGTAAAGATAAAATAGAGAAGCTAAAGAGAGAAACGAACAATTATTTTA